>Ga0105241_10000781_pt1 | contig 24157 bp, 23 predicted proteins | sample KBSC64metaG_FD_80422 | JGI IMG/M metagenome (GOLD analysis project Ga0105241, IMG submission 80422) | Corn rhizosphere microbial communities from Kellogg Biological Station, Michigan, USA - KBS C6-4 metaG | ecosystem: Host-associated > Plants > Roots > Rhizosphere > Soil | place: Michigan, USA... | reverse complement strand
GCTTTCAGTTCGTCGATATCTAATATTTCCGAAGAAATGATTGCATTCATCGCGCCTTTATCGCGGATATGACGCACCAACTGGCGGGTGTCGATGTCAGAGATCGATACGATGTTCTGTTCCTGGAAATAATCCTGGATGGATTCCTGGGCTTGCTTACGGGTATAATAGATGTTATAGTTTTTGCAAACCAGCCCGGCAATCTGGATACGTTCTGATTCAACTTCGGCTTTAGCAATACCATAATTGCCAATATGCGCATTGGTGGTTACCATGATCTGACCGAAATAAGAAGGGTCGGTAAAAATCTCCTGGTAGCCGGTCATCCCGGTATTAAAACATATCTCGCCGGTGGTGGTGCCTATCTTTCCGGCTGCTTTGCCATAAAATACAGTTCCGTCAGCCAGTAACAATACTGCGGGTAACTTGGTGAAGTTAGTAATCATAGTAATAAAAAAATGAATGGTTAAAGAGCCGGTTAGACTGAGGTTCAGCTCCGTGAAAGCAGTTGTAAGAAGTGCAATGGGCAACTACCAAATTCACGGCGCAAAAGTAGCAATTTATTTCGGATTCCGAAATCCGAAATAACAAAAGAGTTCCTACCTTTACCCATTCTAATATAAAACCATGTCTGTAAATAAAGAGATCAAACGGGTTACTACCAATACCTTACAGGAAATGAAACAACGCGGCGAGCGCATATCCATGCTTACCGCCTACGATTTTTCCATGGCAACCATAGTAGACGCTGCAGGGACCGACATTATCCTTGTAGGCGATTCAGCCTCGAATGTAATGGCCGGTCATGAAACCACATTGCCTATTACACTTGATCAGATGATCTACCATGCTTCGTCCGTTGTTCGTGCTGCAAAAAGGGCATTGGTGATTGTCGATCTTCCTTTTGGCTCATATCAGGGCAACTCGAAAGAGGCGCTTAATTCGGCTATCCGTATTATGAAGGAGGCTGGAGCACATGGCGTGAAGATCGAGGGAGGGGTAGAGATTTCCGAATCGGTAACCCGTATCCTGACCGCCGGCATCCCTGTGATGGGGCATCTGGGTTTAACACCGCAATCTATCTATAAATTCGGCACTTATACTGTAAGGGCCAGAGAAGAACAGGAGGCACAAAAGTTGCGTGAAGATGCCATAAAATTGCAGGAATTGGGTTGTTTTGGTATTGTACTGGAAAAAATCCCGGCGCAATTGGCAAAAGAAGTTGCCGAAAGCGTAAGCATTCCTATAATAGGTATCGGCGCAGGTAAATATTGCGATGGACAGGTTTTGGTGATCCACGATATGCTGGGCCTGAACAAAGGGTTTAAACCGAGATTTTTGAGACAATATGCTGATCTGTATAGCGTTATGGATGATGCTATTAAGAAATATATTGATGATGTGAAGTCGGAAGATTTTCCGAACGAGAAAGAGCAGTATTGATGTGCAGATCTGCGGATATGCGATGTGCAAATATGAATAGGCAGATGTGAGGACGATAAATCAAAATGGATATTTAATTGTTCAATAACATGAGCCTTTAATTATCAACCACCTACAACCAATGGGCAAAGTGTATATTAAGTACGTAAATCACGAGATTACGGACAACGATATTATTTATGAAGATAACCACCTGATCGCAGTGAATAAGCGCGCAGGGGATATTGTGCAGGTAGATGACACAGGGGATGAGTCGCTCGACGAAAAGGTAAAAAAATATATCGCCAAAAAGTACGACAAGCCCAACGGCGCTTTCCTGGGTGTTGTACATAGGCTTGATCGCCCAGTGAGTGGCCTGATCATGTTCGCCAAAACGAGCAAAGGTCTTGATCGGATGAACAATCTGTTTAAACGCCGCGAAATACAAAAAACCTATTATGCTGTTGTGCGCAAACGCCCCGAGCCAACGGAAGGTAAACTGGTGCATTGGCTGTTAAAAAATCCACAGAAAAATGTGACTAAGGCTTATGATCAGGAAGTGCCCGGCAGTCAGCGTTCAGAACTGAGTTATAAATTGGTAGGGGAACTGGATGGCTATTACCTACTGGAAGTAAATCCGATCACGGGTCGGCCACACCAGATAAGGGTACAGTTATCTACATTAGGTTGCCCGATTGTTGGTGACAATAAATACGGTTATCCAAGAGGAAGCTTAAAAAACAGCATTAGTTTGCATGCCCGCCGGCTGAAGTTTATTCATCCCATCAAATTGGAGCCCGTTGAAATAGTGGCTGAACTGCCTAAAGATGGTTTTTGGGAGAAGTTTGCGGGGATGATTGAATGACGCTCGATTAATTCCGTACCTATGGCACGGGATTTTCTAATTAAATTTTATTGCGCTACCAACATTTGACCCTGATAGGGTCGAACGGAGTAACAGCATTTAGGCGGACAGGTGCCTGCGCAGTGTGCGCAAAATATTGGTAGAAAAAATGAGAAAAATTTAGCATGCCATAGGTGTAATCTTGCCAGATCTATGGGCTTATAGTTGACGTACTTTTTTCCATATTTTATCATCTACCCAAATGCCTTCTTCCATGCTTTTCTTTCGTGTGCGCAAGGTGTTCTCTCCAGGGTAAAGTATTTCGCTCCGCTCGCTTTCTGTGCGACTGCTTTTTGTATAATCCAGAATGTTTTTAATGATGGCATCCGTTTGTGGTCCATTATCCGGTTTGATACAGATAAACACTTGTGAAACGCCTGATTCTGATCCGCCTTTAGTGACATCTCCCGTTGAGCGACCCTGGCTTAATATGGTGGCCAGCAGATCAAGCATCAATGACAATCCTGAACCCTTCCAGAACCCGATAGGTAACGGCCGGACGGAGTCGATAATTTCGCCAGGGTCATTGGTTAACTTGCCGTCTTTATTATAGCCGCCGGGCAACGGCAATTGCTCATTGTTTGATTTATATAAGTTTAGTTTGCCGAATGAGTATTGGGATATGGCCATATCCAGTACAATATGCCCTTCTTTACGCGGTACAGCGATTACCAATGGGTTATTTCCGAGGCGAGGATCAATGCCACCCCAGGGCGGCATATTGGCAATGGTATTGGTAAAACATATACTGATCATCCCTGCTTCGGCCGCCTGCCAGCCATAGCTTCCGCCGCGCATCCAGTGATTGGTGTTTTTGATGGCAACGCAGCCAATGCCATATTGGTGGGCCAGGTTGATAGCCCTATGCATACAAAACATGGCATTTAAGGTACCAACGCCCATATGCCCGTCCCATTGTTCTATGGCACCAAAGCCGCCGGCCCGGGTTGGTTTTGCATTGGGGATGATTAGCTTGTTTTTTACGTAATCAACGAAAGTAGGAAAGCGATTAAGCCCATGGGTATATACTCCATCCCGGCTGTTTTCAGCAAAAATAGTGGCGCTTAGCTCAGCGTCCTCTTTATCGAAATCGAGGGAAAGAAGAACACGTTTGAATTCGGATTTTAGTTCTTGGAAGGAGACTTTCATGGTAGGCAAAAGTCGGAAGTCTTTAGTCTAAAGTCAATAGCTATAAGTCGGAAGTCTTTAGCCTAAAGTCAATAGTTATAAACGGAAACTCGGAAGTTGAATTTAAATCGGTGATTAAACTAAATGGCAAATTTTATAGTTATATATTCGCCGTAACATCAGTTTGGCATTCATTTCTTACTTTTGTGCAACTGTATAAATGAAATTTAAGATCCGGCTATTACTTCTTTTTACTGTTGTTGCGTTGGGCTTGATGGTCAATTCGTGCCAGAAGGCGAAGCAGGACTATATTGCAACACTGATTGCCCAAAACCAGTGGCAGCTGTCGTCAGCAACGGTTACCACTTTCATAGGAGGTAGCGCGACTAGCGTATTGACGTTGGATACTACATGCCTGGTGACGCAAATATTTAAGTTTAACACCGACAATACCTGCACTTATACCAATTTTGACTGCCTGACGCAAACGACCAAAGGAACCTGGGCACTTTCGCAGGATAAGCTTTTCCTGAATGTAAACATGTTGTGTAAGGATACAATTGCCCGGGCAGGAGATACAACAACACATTCCAGACCGTTTCAAACAGCACGAATCGTTAACTTAGGACAATACTCCCTGGTGCTAAAGACCGGTGACTTGCAGGCTTATTATTCGCCTACTCAAAAGAGGGTAATTTATCAATGGGGCTTTGTAAGGGTAAAATCGCAATGAGGTGTTGTTTAACTATATCAAACTTTTATATTTGATTCGTGTTTGGGGTAGTTAGAACAGTTTACAATAAAGGCCTGGACAAAACAAAATTAAAGCGGCTAACTATAAAAGCCTATTGCCGCCGAAACTATAATATCAATGAAAAAAAGGATCGCTATTTTTGCTTCCGGTTCGGGATCAAATGCCCAAAAAATAATGGAGCATTTCAAACGTAATTCCGAAGCCGAAGTAGTACTGATACTTACCAATAACCCGCAAGCCTATGTGCTGCAACGTGCCGATAATTTCGAGATACCGTCGCATATATTCACCCGCGAAGAGTTTTATAAAACCGATAATATCATTAAGCTTTTAAAAAATCTGCAGGTCGACCTGATCGTGCTTGCCGGTTTCTTGTGGCTTGTGCCCGAAAATTTACTTAAAGCATTCCCAAATAAGATTATCAATCTTCATCCCGCCCTATTACCCAAATACGGCGGCAAGGGCATGTACGGAGATCATGTTCACAATGCAGTTCTGGCCGCTGGCGAAGAAGAATCGGGCATAACCATCCACTTTGTAAATGAGAAATTTGACGAGGGCGAGATACTTCACCAATCACGTTTCAAGATCGAACCCGGTGACACTCTTGAGATTATCAAATTTAAAGGACAGCAGCTGGAGCATCAGCATTTTCCGCGTGTGATTGAAAGTTTGTTGAGGAAGATGAAGAGCTGATGCTAGAGGTCAGAGATTAGTTAACCAGAGATTAGTTGTTGAGGTTTGGAAAAAATCACGCACATTAAGAAACTTCATAACTGATTTGGTCAAATCGTTCCCTTCAGAAGAAAAGTATCGTTTAATAGATCAGATTATTCGTTCTTCAACGTCAATTGGGAATAATATTGCCGAAGGGCACAGTAGATTCCATTATTTGGACGCTTCGAAATTTTTAATAAATGTGCGGGAAAGACAATAGATCATCTGATTGTTGCACTTGATAATAATTATATCGACAATTTAACATTTGAAAATCTGAAACGGGATTGCGAAGAGTGTATGAAAATGATTAATGGATATATTAGCTATTTAAGAAAGCAAGCAAACGAGCAATGAGTTTACTGGATCGATGTGAATTTTGTAGGCCTTGCATGCTAAAATTAACAGGCTATATCAATAGTTAGTTTATTGATAAAAAAACTAACCTCCAATCTCTAATCTCTAATCTCTAATCACTACCTTTGCGGCTTTAAAAATCCAGTGTCCATGAGCCATCCTGTTCAAATTAAAAACGCTTTAATTTCAGTTTATTACAAAGACAATCTTGAACCCATTATCCATGAGCTAAGCCGCCTTGGTGTAAACATTTATTCCACCGGCGGAACGGAAACTTTTATCCGCAGCTTAGGAGCCGGGGTGATTGCAGTTGAAGATTTAACATCCTATCCGTCTATTTTGGGCGGACGTGTAAAAACCCTGCATCCAAAAGTATTTGGCGGCATACTGGCGAGAAGAAACTTTGAAAGTGACGAGCAGCAACTGGCTCAATATGAAATACCAGAGATCGACCTGGTGATCGTTGACCTATATCCATTTGAGGAAACTGTAAAATCTGGCGCAGGGCAGGATGATGTGATCGAAAAGATTGATATCGGTGGTATCTCGCTGATCCGTGCCGCCGCAAAGAACTTTAAAGACGTAGTGATCGTAGCATCAAAAGATGATTATGTGGAACTGGGCGAGCTCCTGAAAACTCAGGATGGCAAAACAACTATCGACCAACGCCGTTCCTTCGCTCAGCGTGCATTTAACATCACTTCGCATTACGATACTGCTATTTTTGAATACTTTAACCAGGACGAACAATTGCCTGTCTTCAAACAAAGCATTCAAAAAAGCCAGACATTACGCTATGGCGAAAATCCTCACCAGCAAGGTGTATTCTATGGTAATCTCGATGCTATGTTCACTAAACTGCATGGTAAAGAATTGTCTTATAACAATCTCGTAGATGTTGATGCAGCTGTAGCGTTGATCGACGAGTTTACCGAGCCGACTATTGCCATATTAAAGCATACTAATGCTTGCGGTATCGCTACCCGCTCCTTTATAAAAGAAGCCTGGATTGATGCTTTGGCATGTGACCCTGTATCGGCTTTTGGCGGCGTGATCATTGCTAATGAAGAGATCGATGCAGATACAGCGAGAGAAATAAATAAAATATTTTTCGAAGTATTAATTGCCCCGGCGTACACTGACGAAGCAGTACAGGTATTGAGGGAGAAAAAGAACCGCATTATCCTGATTCGTCAGCCGGTGGAATTGCCTTTAAAGCAATTTAAGACTTTGCTGAACGGGGTGATCGAACAGGATAAAGACCTTGTAATTGAAGGCCCGGATCAGATGAAAGCCGTTACTGAAAAGCAACCAACCGAACAGGAGTTGAAAGATCTTTTCTTCGCCAATAAAGTAGTAAAGCATACCAAATCAAATACCATCGTTTTTGCAAAAAATAATCAGCTGATGGCGAGCGGCGTTGGGCAGACTTCAAGAGTAGACTCTCTGAAACAGGCAGTTATAAAAGCAGCGGAGTTTGGGTTCGACCTAAATGGCGCTGTAATGGCTTCTGATGCGTTTTTCCCATTCAATGATTGCGTTCAGTTAGCAGCGGAAGCTGGTATTACAGCGGTTTTGCAACCAGGCGGATCGATCAAAGATCGGGAGTCGATAGACATGGCAAATCAAAAAGGTATCTCTATGGTTATGACCGGAGTGCGACATTTTAAACATTAATTAATAATAACACGTAATAAGTTGTGAATTTTAACGCTTTTAATAACAACTTGTAATTATTAAGTTATTTTTATACAACTTTACATATCTATTATTTGACAATCGCCAATGGGTCTTTTTAATTTTTTCACACAGGAAATCGCTATCGATTTAGGTACTGCAAATACCCTTATCATACACAATGACAAAGTAGTGGTCGACGAGCCATCCATAGTGGCATTTGACCGCACAACCAACAAAGTGATCGCCATTGGACGACAGGCGATGCAAATGGAGGGTAAGACCCACGAAAATATACGCACTGTGCGTCCGTTGAAGGATGGCGTAATTGCCGACTTTAACGCTGCCGAGCACATGATACGCGGCATGATCAAAATGATCAACCAGGGCAAAGGCTGGTTTTTCCCCTCATTGCGTATGGTGATCTGTATTCCATCAGGTATTACTGAGGTGGAGAAACGTGCCGTACGCGACTCTGCCGAGATTGCGGGCGCCAAAGAGGTTTATCTTATCCACGAGCCTATGGCCGCTGCCGTAGGTATTGGCATCGACGTAGAAGAGCCGATGGGTAACATGATCATTGATATCGGCGGCGGCACGACGGAAATTGCGGTTATAGCCTTGTCAGGTATCGTATGCGATCAGTCTATCCGCGTTGCAGGCGATAACTTCGACTCAGATATCGTTCAATATATCCGTCGCCAGCATAATATCATGATTGGTGACCGTACTGCTGAAAAAATCAAGATCGAAGTTGGTTCGGCGTTGCCGGAACTCGCCGATCCACCATCAGATTTTGCAGTGCAAGGTCGTGACCTGATGACTGGTGTTCCAAAACAGATCATGGTTTCTTATACAGAGATCGCTCACTGCCTGGATAAATCTATCTCGAAAATAGAAGAAGCAATATTGAAGGCATTGGAAATCACTCCGCCTGAACTTTCTGCCGATATTTACCAGACGGGTATTTACCTAACCGGGGGCGGTGCATTGCTGCGCGGTTTGGACAAACGTGTGGCAGCGAAAACCAAACTGCCTGTTCACGTAGCCGAAGATCCGTTACGTGCAGTAGTTCGCGGAACCGGAACCGCATTAAAAAATATAGGGAACTTTAAATTCTTAATGCAGTAATTTAGAGATTAGAGATCAGTTAATCAGAGATTAGTATACCTAATAAAAGCATAAAGATTGCTGTATATTAATCTTTGATTAACTAATCTCTGATTACTAATCAACTAATCACTACCCCAATGCGTAACCTCCTGATATTTATCAATAAGTACAACGCATTTTTTCTGTTTATTATCTTCGAGATAAGCTCTCTTGTTATCTATATCAAATACAATTCTTTTCAAAAGGCTTCCTTTATCAATTCAACAAACAAAGTGACCAGCACTTTATATGCCCAGGTTAATGAGTTGTATAGTTATTTGTCGCTGCGGGAAACAAACGATAGTTTGGCAAAAGAAAATGCACGATTAAGAGGACAGCTCAAGGGATCGTTTTATATTGATAGCGTTAATAAAAAGAAGGTTGTCGACACCATATATAAACAGCAGTATACTTTTATCGAAGCGAAAGTCATCAATAACTCCACGAACCGCAGCAATAACTATATTACCATTAACCGTGGAAGTTTACAGGGGGTAGGAAAGGGCATGGGAGTGATATGCAGCTCTGGTATTGTGGGTAAAGTAGTATTCGTTGGTGCGCATATGTCTGTTGTGCAATCGCTTTTGCATAAGGACTCGCGGTTCAGCGCTATGCTGGCCAAGAATCATGATATCGGTTACATCGAGTGGAGCGACGACCTCGATCCGCATAAAGGGTATCTGAAAGATGTATCGAATAATGCACAGCCGCGTGTTGGTGAAGAGGTTGTAACATCCGAGTTCTCGCTTTTTCCGGCGGGGATACCTATCGGTAAAGTAAGTAACCTGCATACTAAAAATGGAGGTTTTGCATTAAATATGGAAGTAAGGCTTGCGGTAGATTATGGAAAACTGCAATATGTAGATGTAGTTGTAAACAAATTTGCTGAAGAGCAGGCGGGACTGGAGGCGCAGCAAAAGAAAAATGAATAGGGTTATATTGATCAATTTTTTACGGTTCATATCACTGATCTTTTTGCAGGTATTTTTATTGAAGAACATCACCCTGTACAACCTGTCTACTCCCTATTTGTACATTATGTTCATCCTGCTGCTGCCGTTTGAGACGCCGAATATATTGCTTTTTGCCCTGTCGTTCCTGATTGGGATCATTATTGATGCATTTTACGATACGCCCGGCTTGCATGCTGCTTCATGCGTTTTATTGGCCTTGGTTAGAATATTATTTATCAGTATCACCGTTCAGAAAGACGGCTTTGACAACCAGCCAGAGCCGACCCTGAGCGCAATGGGTACCCGCTGGTTTTTTACCTACGCCCTGATACTGACCTTAGCCCATCACTTTTTCCTGTTCAACCTGGAAGTTTTTCGCTTATCCGAGATACCGTTTACACTAAGCCGCTTTGTATTGAGTTCTATTTTTACGGTATTTTTGATGTTGCTTTCAGGGTTTTTATTTTACAGAAAGAGGGAACGCTAAATGAATAGTTTTTTTGAGCGGCGCTACGTAATTGCAGGTATCTTTATTTCGCTAATCGTTATTCTTCTTGCCCGGTTGTTCTATATCCAGATTATTGACGATCGGTACCTTTTATACGCTCAGAGCAACGTACTACGCAGGGTTTATAAAAATCCGGCACGCGGTCCTATCCTCGACCGAAATAAAAAGATACTAGTACAAAACGAGGCCTTTTACGATATCATGGTAACGCCCAACCTGGTGAAGCCATTTGATACGATGGCGTTCTGTAAGTTATTGAACATAGATACCGCCGAATTTCATAAACGATTTGAAAAGGCAGTAAAATACTCACCCCGCCTGCAATCAGTTTTCGAAAAACAATTGTCGGCACAGGCGTTCGCGGCCATACAAGAGCGTTTATCGGAGTTCCCTGGCTTTGATTCGTCGCCACGTTATCTGCGTACTTATCCTGATTCCGTTGCAGCGCAATTCTTAGGTTATATCAGTGAGGTAACTGACAAAGACATCAAGAAATCCGGAGGATATTACCATCCCGGTGACTTTATCGGCGTCACTGGTGTAGAGCGTTCCTACGAAGATGTGTTACGTGGCCGACGTGGTGTAGAGAACGACTTGGTGGATTCGCGCAGCCGCTTTAAAGGTCATTATGCAAATGGGGCTTATGATACGGCGCAGGTAGCAGGAGAACGTTTGACATCATCTCTTGATCTCCGGATACAAAAGCTTGGCGAAAAGCTGATGACGAACAAGGTTGGTAGCATTGTGGCTATTGAACCGTCAACGGGCGAAATACTTTGTTATGTGAGCAGTCCAACCTACAATCCAAATCTGTTAGTAGGACATGAAAGAGGAAATAATGCAGCAGAGCTTTATAAAGATCCATACAAGCCATTTTTCGTCAGGCCGATCCAGGCTACTTACCCCCCGGGGTCATCATTTAAGCCGCTCAGCGCCTTGATCGCCATGCAGGAGGGCATTATTACGCCGGAAACAACCTATAACTGCCCTGGGTATTATTGGTCGGGCAATCACAGAGTGAATTGCTTCCACAACGAGCGTCACGGTGTAGTGAATTTGGCAAGTGCAGTAGCTGAATCATGCAACGGTTATTTTTCGATGGTGTTTGACAGATTGATGAATTACTATGGAGCGAGGCAGACAGCATCAACTTTTACCAATTGGAGAGGCAATGTGGCAAAATTTGGGTTAGGCTCGAGGTTAGGTTTGGACATGCCAAGTGAAGGAAAAGGTAACCTGCCTACCGCTGCTCATTATGATAGAGTATATCATCCCGGAAGCTGGCGCTCAAGTACAGTAATCTCATTAGCGATCGGGCAAGGCGAGTTGTTAGCGACACCATTGCAGTTGGCTAATATTGAGACTACTATAGCCAATCACGGCTTCTACTATAAGCCGCACCTTATCAAGGGTATAGGGGATAGGGAGATTATTAAGCCTGAATACCGGGTTAAAAACTATGTGGGCATCGATTCACAATATTTTGAGCCCGTTATCAATGGCATGCAGGCGGTAGTTGACCGTGGCACGGCTGCCGGTTCGAAGATATCAGGTATCGTTATGTGCGGTAAAACAGGTACTGCGCAGAATCCGCACGGTGAAGACCACTCTGTTTTTGTTGCGTACGCTCCGCGTGAGAATCCAAAAATTGCAATTGCAGTAGTAGTAGAAAACTCAGGAGAGGGCTCTAAATGGGCGGCACCAATCGCCAGTTTTATTGTCGAGAAATATTTGAGAGATAGTATTTCTTCCCGACCTAACGGTCTTACCCCTGATTATATAATGAGTGCAAACAGATTACCTGCACTCGAGAATTACTATCAGGGGCCAAAGCTAAAGTTACCATCTTCACCCAAAGACACCGCCAAGCATAAAGCAGACAGCGCTAACAAGAAAGCTGTCATCGGATCAGGCCGAAAAAAGAATAAGAGCAAATATGCAGCATCGGCGTATCAGTTAGAAAGGAGGGAAGATGAGGAGCAGAGGTAGTTATCAGCAACAGCAGCAACGCGGGTTCTTTTTCAATGTCGACTGGGCCATCGTATTTGTTTACCTGGCACTTTGTACGGTAGGCTTGCTGAATATCCATTCGGCTATGTACGATGAAAAACATCCATCCTTCTTCGATCTGAGTACAGACTATGGCAAGCAGCTTATCTATATAATAGTTGGTAGTGTAGTGGCGATATTTATTCTGCTGCTCGAGAGCCGGTTTTTCAGTGCACTTTCCCCCGTGTTTTATGGAATAACGGTCGTCTTGCTCATGCTCGTGCTTGTGGTGGGGCGAAATGTAGGAGGTAACCAGGCCTGGATATCGTTGGGCGGAGGGTTCAGGCTACAGCCATCGGAATTAGCCAAGCTAACCACCTGTTTGTTATTGGGCAGTTATTTAAACGGAACAAACGTTCGTATAACCGATCCAAAATCGTTTATGATCTCGCTGGCAATCATTGGCTTTCCAATGATCCTCATCATGCTGCAGCCCGATGCGGGGTCGACATTGGTGTTTAGCTCGTTGATTTTTGTTTTGTACCGCGAGGGACTTTCACCTTACTTCCTGATACTTGAGGGGGTATTTATTACGCTTTTCGTCCTCACACTTAAGCTCAATAATACGGCATATATCATTGGAGCCCTGATCATTATTGCCATAATCATCGTATTGCTGACCAGGCGTAATAAAAAATTGATGCCTATAATAGCCACCGGCCTGGCTATCTGTATTGCCTTCGTCTTCAGCGTACATTTTATTTATACGAACGTGCTGAAGCCTCACCAAAAAGTGCGAATTGATATTGTATTAGGCATCACCACCGATATAAAAGGCAAAGGTTACAATGTAAATCAGTCGAAAATCGCAATCGGCTCGGGTAAGTTGTGGGGCAGAGGATATATGCAGGGTACGCAAACCAAATACTCATTTGTACCGGAACAGGGAACAGACTTTATTTTTTGTACGGTAGGTGAAGAATGGGGCTTTGCCGGTGCGACTGTTGTACTGGGGCTGTACCTGTTTTTGCTGCTGCGTATTATAAGGGTCGCAGAGCGACAGCGATCGACATTTACCCGTGTATATGCTTATGGGGTGGCCTCCGTTATCTTCTTTCACGTCATTATCAATATCGGGATGACAATTGGAATTGTGCCGTCTATTGGCATTCCATTACCGCTTATCAGCTACGGAGGATCTTCCTTGCTCAGTTTTACCATTATGCTCTTCATTCTCGTAAAACTCGATTCAAACCGAATGGGGATTGTTTAGAAGCAGTAGTTCTTCTATACGCTTTGAGCCCGTCTGCTTAAGAATACCTTCTTCTCAGCAGCGCATAAAACTTCTCAACGGTAGTTGGTTTGGCATCCCAGTTATTTTTTGTAGCATAGCTTGTTTTTAGGAAATTCTCCGCTTCGTCGAAAGAATTAAATCGGTTCAGAATATCCAACGCTTCGCTGTAGGCGAGGTTATAGCCATTAAACAAATCTTTTATATACAAAAGTTTATCATTCAGCGTGATGGCTTGTTTCAGGTCACTGATGGGTTGTGCGCTTGTGTGTTCCGCATTCCTGGAAGCATTGGCGTTAATTTGGGCCGATATGCGCTGATTGATTGTCAGCATTCCCTCTTTTTCATCCGTATCTACCTGCGGCCTCAAAGGCTCTTTAGCTATTGGCGGGGGAGTTACTTCAACCTTCGGCGCTGCTGCTTTAGGAGTTTCTGGTATCGGGTGAATCGGATGGCGCATTACATCTGGTTCCGGTTCATCATCATCCTCCTCTATATTGGGTATATCTTCCAATTTAAGCTCATGCCTGATCACCGGAGGCTCTTCCTGCCTGATATAAGAATAGTCCGTGCCGGTATCATCACCTCTCAGATCGATATGCGGAACAGGGTTTTCCTGTACATTTATTTGCGTTTTTTTAGCAATTACCGGTGCTTTCTCTTTTTCTTCCTTTGCAGGTTCTTCTTCTACAATTGGCGAAGCAGCCTGTTGCACTACTGGTTCAAAAAATCGAGGTTCTGTAGCTGGTAATTGTTTTGGAGGCTCAGGTTTATTTACATTAAGCTTGCGCAATACCCCGGAGTGGTCGGCCAAAAAATGGGCGTTCGCTACGAACAATTCAAGCTCCAGATCATTCATCTCACTTTCATTTTCTGCCAGGTAATGGTATTGGTCATTCAGCTCCTTCAATATGGTGCCTATCTTTTTGAAAACTTCCTGTTGTTTCATGGCGATATATGCAAATGCTTCTCAAAAATAACATTTAATTATGATATTTGCCCGTTATAAGGAGTTTGAAATGCTGTATAGCGAAGATGTTTTTAAGCGCAGAAGTGAATTAGGCGGCAGTATAGAAGTAATTTGCGGATCGATGTTTTCGGGCAAAACCGAAGAGCTGATACGCCGGTTGCGTCGCGCACAAATAGCCCGCCTGAAGGTGGAGATATTTAAGCCACGCACCGATAACCGCTTTCACGAAACGGACGTTGTGTCGCACGATTTCAACTCCATTCACTCAACACCAGTAGATAACTCGTCCGCCATATTGCTTTTAGGCAGCGATGTGCAGGTGGTAGGCATTGACGAGGCGCAGTTTTTTGATGAAGAACTGCCTAACGTCTGCAACATCCTCGCTAACCGCGGTGTACGGGTAATCGTCGCCGGACTGGATATGGATTTCAAAGGCAAACCTTTCGGCCCAATGCCTGCTTTGATGGCCATTGCAGAATCCGTTACCAAAGTACATGCCGTATGCGTTAAATGCGGTAATCCAGCATTGTATTCCTACCGCTTAGTGTCTAATCCCGACACCGTGCTTTTAGGCGAAAAAGAAAGCTATGAACCGCGTTGCAGGGTGTGTTATTTCTTAGTTGATTGAGTTTGATTTGTTGAATAAGTTAACTCAATCAACACATCTATAATTATGACAATTAAAATACCAATTGGTATATTTTATGTATTAATTTTGTCTCGCAGTTCAAAGTAATAGCAATGCCACTTTGGACGAAATAGAAAGGGTTTATTATATCGTTAAAAATACCGATTGGTATAAAACAATGAATGAGTTTCAAAAAAAATTGTTGATCGTTACTGTGATAGGGGCAGCGATCATGGAGCTGATCGATACTTCAATAGTAAACGTGGCTCTCAATTACATGAGCGGTAACCTGGGTGCAACCCTCGAAGACACCGCATGGGTCATCACATCTTACGCTATTGCCAATGTGATCATCATCCCGATGACCAGTTTCCTTACCAATGTGCTGGGCAGACGTGTGTATTACATTGGTTCTATCATCCTGTTTGTATTCTGTTCATTTATGTGTGGACAGGCATCTAATATCTGGGTGTTGGTGGTCTTCCGCTTTTTACAAGGATTAGGTGGTGGCGCCTTGCTATCAGTATCGGCAGCAGTGGTTTATGAAATGTTCCCTAAAGAAAAGATCGCTACTGCCAGTGCATTGTTCGGCCTGGGCGTATTTATCGGCCCAACCATCGGCCCTACACTGGGCGGCTTTATCACCGAGAACTATTCATGGCCATGGATATTTTATATCAACGTACCAATTGGTATAGCTGCTATAATATCTTGTTATTTCCTGTTGCCTGAAGCTCCTAATAAAGTTGCTAACGGCAATGGCAACGGAAAACCTAAGATCGACTGGCTGGGTATTATTCTTTTAACCATAGGCATCGGCAGTCTGCAAACCGTACTCGAACGTGGTCAAACTGACGACTGGTTCTCTGCCGGTTACATTATTGTACTTTCTGTAACAGCCGCCATTGCGCTTACTGCTTTTGTATTATGGGAGCTTCGCGTATCCCACCCTGTTGTCGACCTGAGGGTTTTAAAGAGCAAGCAGCTTTTTATTGCCGCCATATTGACATTTGTTACAGGCCTGGGCTTATATACCACTATCTATCTAACACCAGTGTTTTCACAGCGCTTGTTAGGCTTCACACCTACGCAAAGCGGTTTATTACTGCTGCCCGGCTCCCTTGTAGCCCTGGCGGCGTTGATGTTGACAGGTAAATTATTGCAAAAAGGAGTATCGCCAGCAACAATAGTAGCTGTTGGATTTGTACTGTTCATCTACTTCAACTGGCAAATGGGTCACATGAGCCTGGACACTTCGGCGCACACGATCAGTATGACGCTGATCAGCCGCGCAATTGGTATTGCACTGCTCACAGTGCCTTTGAGTTCATTGGCAGTGTCATCGCTAAAACCGGCTGATATTCCTCAGGGAACAGCCCTCAACAATATGATGAGGCAGTTGGGCGGATCATTTGGTATCAGTATCGTTAATACCTATTCAGCAAGACGCACTGAACTGCATCGTACCGATATGCTGGCTAATATTAATGATATTAACCCTCAGGTACATGACCGCATAATACACTATACCAGCTATTTCCTGGACAAAGGAAAAACCCTGTTCGACGCCCAGCATCTGGCCGTAAAAGCCATCGACGTTGCAGTCGTAAAACAATCCACTTTACTCAGCTACCTTGATTCATACTTGCTGATAGGACTAATGTTCGCTGTAACCTTGCCCTTGCTATTATTTGTTATCAAACGGGGCAAAGGCAAGACGGCTAATGTGATTGTATCGGATCATTGATGGGATGTAAGTGGTTGATTATGTTGAGTAGTTGATTAGTTAGCACATCCAGAAACGAACAACTTAATGCAATCAACTTGGTCAACCGCTTAACCACTTAACTGCTTAACCACGTAACTATTTAACTAAAAAAATGAAAACAACAAATAACACTATACTGATAACCGGAGGAAGTGCCGGTATCGGGTTCGAAATCGCTAAAATATTTTCTGAAGCAGGTAACCAGGTAATTATTACAGGACGTAACCAGGAACGCATGGACAAGGCTATTGCCGGACTGAAAAATACCACTGCTTTTGTAGGCGATGTAAATAATGCAGAAGATGTAGAAGAACTGGTAGCATACCTGAACAAGAATTTTCCCCAGTTGAATGTAGTCATCAACAATGCTGGCAGTGCTAACTACTATAACATGACAGAGCCCGGCATCAATGCATTCGCTAAAGCAAGCGAAGAAATACTGACCAATTATCTGTCTATCATTCGCCTGAACGAAAAACTGTTTCCATTGCTTACCAAACAGTCAGAGGCGGCTATTGTAAATGTTTCTTCGATAGTAGCCTTTGCCGGCCGGGCCAGTACGCTACCAACTTACGCGGCAAGTAAAGCTGCCTTGCATTCTTATACCAATAGCTTGCGCATTATGCTCGAAAATGGTCCGGTAAAAGTATTTGAACTGATGCCTCCGCTTGTTGATACCGAATTCTCTGCAATGATCGGTGGTGCCCAGAACGGTATCCCTCCAAAACAGGTTGCTGATGACCTGCTGACCGCCATGCAGCATGATGACTTTGAAATACACGTAGGCAAAACTGCCGATATTCATGATAATTTCTTCCCTTTAGCTGCCAAAGCAGTTTTAGCGATGAATGGTAAGTTGTAATTAGTGATTGACAATTTCCTTTAGCCTGCTTCAATGGGGAGCAGGCTTTTTTTATTGGGTAAATTGAAGAGTTAACGCTTCATCTTCGCTGAATCTGCCGAAGCCAATTGATTCGCTGCTTTCAATTGCGCTGCTTTTAAAAAGGAGGTGTCTTTTTTCATCCCTTCTTTAACTTGTGCCACTGTTTTTACCTGAGCGGTTGGCGCGGCTATCGAATTGTTGTATACAAAAATAACAGCATTAGAATCCATTGATCCTTTTTTAACCGAATCAAGAATGTCCTTTATCCTTTGGATATTCATGTAAGCACTTTTATACTCATCAGTTTTGAGGGCATCCTGCAAGTATTGAGTCTTTGATTTTAACGTGTCAGGTTTTTGCACCTTTGATTTATTAGCATTTTGGCCGCAGGAAAATAATAAAAGTATCAGCAAAGAATAAAACAATCTTTTCATCGGATTAAAGCTTATTCAACTAATTTACAATTATTTAGAATGAAAATTCGTTTGTTTTTCAGTTTTCTGCTGTAAATCAAGGAATTTTTTATTCACCGGGGGCGTTTAATCGATCATTTTCATTTGCCTATCGTAAAAAACATCGCCACAGCCGCCGCGCCCATAGCTATAAAGGTGATCCACAGCAGGGAAGTGGATAATGCGCCGCTTTTATGCTCGCCCATGATCTTATCGTTTTTGGCGATCCGAAGGATAAGGTAAAGCAGGGGCACAGCAGCTACACCGTTTAGTACGGCGGCATAAACCAGCGCTTTCACCGGGTCGATGCCAACGAAGTTGATGACCAGACCGATGACGGTTGCTACCGTGATCACACTGTAAAACCCATAGGCTTGTTTGGGTTTATAATTCAAGCTTGCGTTCCAGTTAAAAGCCTCCGAAACGGCATAGGCAGCCGAGCCGGACAATACAGGTACGGCGAGAAAGCCCAATCCAATAATTCCTATCGAAAAGATAAGCTTTGAAAGGAAACCCGCATTAGGGAATGAATGCACCAGCGGTTCCAATGCTTTTGCTGCATCAGCGGCAGTTTTTATGTCCTTTACGCCACTTTGGTGCAATACGGTAGCGCCCACCAGCAAAATACACCAGGTGGTGACCTCGGATACGATCATCCCGATGTTGTTATCCAACCGCATCCGGTGTATCATGTTTCCGGTTACGATACGCTTGCCATTATTATTCTCATTTCCATTGCCTTTTTCCTCCTGCTCTTCAACCTCCTGCGATGCTTCCCAAAAAAACATGTAAGGGGAAATAGTTGTCCCCAGCACGCCTGTTATAATAAATAAAAATGCAAAGTTGAATTCGAAATGCGGCACTATCGTTGCCTTTAATACCGTGCCCCATGGCTGGTGAACGATAAATGCAGTAATAGGATAGGCCAGCAGCGCCAATGCCAGCCATTTGAGTATTTTAGAATAGGTTTTATAAGTGGTAAATATCTCGAGCGTAAGAATAATAGCGGTGATGGCCAATGTAAGGATGACGAAATGAACCGGGATAAGTAATCTTGCTGCCTCGGCCATAGCGCCAATATCCGCCCCGATATTGATGGTGTTGGCTATTACTACAAGGCCCACTACAAGATATAATACTGTTTTGCTGTAATTTTCCTTTACTACTGCAGCTATGCCCTTGCCGGTCACCAATCCTATCCTTGCGCAGCTTTCCTGTACAGCGGCCATAAAAGGAAGCATGTATAAGGCTGTCCATAACTGACCATAACCAAACTGTGCGCCGGTCTGGGAGTAGGTAGCAATCCCTGATGGATCGTCATCGGCAGCGCCGGTAGTGAGCCCGGGCCCGAGCAGGGTTAAGAATCTTAAAAATCTACTTTTCCTGAGTTTGGTAAATGTATTTGATGGCATATATGGCATTTAGCGGATAAAAGCTGAGGGGGTTTCAGATTAGTGTCCCCATAAAAATACGATTGTTTTTCGCTTCGGCAGGTAATATTATGTTATTCTACAGGTAACTGGCAGCATTGTTTTGAGTAAATAGCAGGAGCCATCACGCATGTCATCCCAAATTATGAAAGCAGAACAAAAGTAGAACGATCAAGCAGACGGCAGACCCGACGGGTTATTAATCAATCTCTATTTAGACGGTTGTGTACGCATTAGTTCCAAAAGACAGGGCTTTTTAGATCCTTAGATTCAGGCGAGGCAATCAATCTTTCTCTGAATAATCTGCTTGTCCGTCTGGGTGCGTGCTAATGCCAGCGCATTCTGAAAATGCTGTCTGGCAATGCCGTTATCGATGTCTGTATAAAGTTCACCCAGCAAAGTGTAATAGAAGTGATTGTTACTGAGCTTTAATTTTTCGGCTTCAATAATGGCCGCTTCTTTTCCTGCGGTTTTTGAAAGTGCATAAGTTCGGTTTAAGGCAGCAATGGGCGAATATTCTAACTGTAATAGCTGGTTATAAAGTTGCAAAACATTTTTCCATTTTTCTGGCGTATCGGCTTTTTGAGTACCCCAGTATGCAATAGCGGCTTGTATGTGGTATTGGGATAAGGTATTGCCGGTGGTGGCGCAATTAAGAAAATAAGCCCCTTTACTGATGAGCTCCGCATCCCAGAGGTTGGTATCCTGGTCGTCATATAAAACCAATTCTCCGTTTTGATCAATCCGCGCATTAAAGCGTGATGCCTGGAAATACATTAATGCCAGCAAGGCATTTACCTCCGGTTTGCCGGTTAGTTTGTTTTCAACTAGCATAGTGCACAAACGCATAGCCTCATCACACAAATCTCTACGAATAGTGGTGTCCTGACTACTGGAATAATAACCTTCATTAAAGAGCAGGTAAAGAGTGGTAAGCACTGAGCCAAGCCGCTCGTCTATTTCAGCCGGTCCTGGAAATTCGATCTTTACATTTTCTTTTCTCAATTTCTCTTTAGCACGGAACAGGCGTTTGTTGATAGTCTCTTTACTTGAGAGAAATGCATTGGCAATTTCCTCGATGCCAAAACCGCAAAGGATACGAAGAGACAGACCGATTTGTGCCTCCTGTGAAATAGATGGCTGGCAAATGGCAAACATCATCTGCAACTGACTGTCGTTAATGTTTTGAGGTGATAGGTCGATCCCGGTTTCATAAGCTTCGTCGGAGGACCTTTTCAGTTCTTCGCTCACCTTGCTTTCAAATACGAGATTTCGTTGCAAATGATTTTTGGCTTTGTTTTTCGCCACGAAATACAACCAGGCCACAGGATTCTGCGGAATGCCTTTATAAGGCCAGGTTTGTGAAGCGGCCAGAAAAGTATCGGCAGTAATATCTTCAGCAATTTCTATCTGATCAAAACCAAAGCGCTTACACAGAACGGAGACAATTTTCCTGTACTCCGTTCTGAATAAATGCGGTATCAATTCCTGCTGTTTCACTTTAAAAGCGATTAGTGCCCGCCTTCGTTTTTGTGTATGCGGCGCACCTCCATGGTATTTCCTTCCCCCTGTAATACCGGACAACCTTTGGCGAATTCCGCGGCTTCTTCAGCTGATTCGGCTCTTACAGTAATAAACCCGCCAATGGTTTCTTTGATTTCGCCAAACGGTCCGTCCGTTACCATTTTATTGTGATGTACGACTTTGGCGTCGGCAAATAATAAACCTGTACCGCCTACAAATTTGTTCTGTGCAGCAATGCCCCCGATCCAGTCCATGGTTTGTTTCATCCATTCTTGCATTTGCTCAGGAGAGGCTATTTTGCTGCCGTCCTCATGTCTCATAATTAATGCGTACTCGTCCATTTTTTTAAAATTAAAAGGTTAATGAATATATGAATTATACATCCATAACAAGTTAAGTTTTGAGAATTGGACAAGGCGGGAGAAAAAGTTTCAGAAGTTATTTCGGCTTATTCGCTATCGCATAATCCATTGCCTGCTGAAAAGTGGTTACCCAGATGTCTTTTTGATTTTCTTTCAGGTATGCCAATAATTCCCGGTGAGCCTGTGCTGAAGTGGTAATATAATCACCGCCGACGCCGTGAAACATAAGAATTCCCATGCCTCCGGCTGCCTGTACTTTCTTTACAAAATCGATCAATTTATCAGCCGATGTATGATCTTCCAGGCCATAAGAGGGCACCTTTAAAGGGTCAAGATGTTTAAAGTCGGTGATAACGGCGTTGATATCGCCGCCAATGCGCGCAAATTTGACGTTGCCATATTTGCGTAATGAATCTACATAATCTTTACCGCCAACATGTGTCTCGGTACAAGGATAAGCATAAGTATGCATGGCTTTACCATCAACAGCGAACAAACAGTTATTCATCACATCAATTTCGTGGAGTATGCGATTCACGGTATAATGCTCCGAGGCCATCGGGTTATCGTCGGTACTAAAGCAGGGGTGAAACACCGTGTGGTTAGCTAACTCATGCCCTTTCTTACTTGCCTTCCGCCATTGGGGAATTGTCTGACTATTGATGTCGCCGGTAAGAAAAAAGGTACCCTTAAAATGAACGGAATCCAGTTGGGGGATAGCGACGTTCAGTTGGGAGTGAAGCGCATCATCGTAGGTAAGCACAATGACCGCTTTTTTATGGTTAGGCCAGGTGATCTTATCCTGTGCGTGGACGGTAAAATAACTAAATAAAAGGATTAAGAGAGTCAGTTTTTTCATCGGATAAAGTAAAATTTGTAGCTAAATCTAAAAAAGAAAATTTAAATCTACCATCCGACTCTTTTGGATATGCACGCTAAACCTGTGGCAGGTTAAATATTATTGTGTATCTCAATATTGGCGAATACTGAAGTACCTTTGATGGCCAACACTTTGTCTGAGTTCCTGATATTGTATTTATTCTCCCGGTAGTCATCTATTGTAGCAAACAATTGCGAAATATCTGTTTCTACATGCCAGTCGGAGGGAACAATCAGAGTGATCTCGCCAAAAAGCTGGGAAATGTTTAAAACGGCCATGCCGCTCAAATCAGCATTACTCAGGTCGAGCTCCGTGCTTGCAAACATGTTGTTGATCTTACCGCCTTTAAAATCTTTCGTGATCATTGGTTTATCTAAACTGCTGAAAAGCGAGTTGATATTGATCTGGTTGTCGGTATCGGGGATGATAGTTGATTGCAAGTTCATGGCCGTAAAAATTAATATAAACCAAAACTAAGGCGGTAAGTCGCGGAGCAAAAGTTAAATCTTGTTAAATGTTTAAGGAAGTCGGTGAATGGCGGGTTTTAATCGGTGAAAATTCATTGAAGAATGTTTCTGCGGTGTAAAGCCCTATGTTAATTCTAAAACTAGTAGTTAAATAATTTGTTAGTTAGTTAACAATCAATCTTGAAAAACAAATTATGAAAACACGGAATTACATTTTGGCATTTGCCCTTGGTGCATTTTCACTGGGTGCATGCCAAAGTCACAAAGACAGTAAAGGTGCGGCCGACAGCGCTAACCAGGCTAAGGATACTATGAAAAGGGGTGTAAGCGATTCTGGTAAAGCGGCCACTCCCGCGATTAAAGTAGAGGAAAGCGATGCCAAATTTGCGGTTGAGGCAGCAAACGGCGGCATGGCTGAAGTAGTGTTCGGTAAATTGGCAGAAGAGAAGGCCACGAACAAGAAAGTAAAAGATTTTGGAACTATGATGGTGGCCGATCATTCTAAGGCCAATGACGAGTTAAAAGCCTTAGCAAAAAAGCTAAGTATTACTTTACCAGATTCAATAGCTTCTGAAGAAAGCAAAACCAGGGATGATCTGGCAAAAAAATCGGGTGCCGATTTTGACAAGGCTTACGTACAAGACATGGTAGACGATCATAAAAAAGATGTAAAAGCTTTTGAAGATGCTTCAAAGAATTTGAAAGACAGTGATCTGAAGGCATTCGCGGTTAAAACCTTGCCTACTTTAAAAATGCATCTGGAGACAATTGAAAAAATAAAAAAAGAAATGAAATAATTGGGTTATGCGAGCTATAAGGCAAGCCTTCAAAGAGCGACTTTGAAGGCTTTTTTGTTGCAAGGGCCGTCTTATTTAAGTTAAAAAGTGTTAAAAAAGCACTATTTCATCGAGACATAGTACTTTTTCATCTATTCTCCAGAATCGGAATATAATATTGCTATAAATGTTAAGTTAAATAGACTTAGTTAACAGGTCGGCAATATGGCTGTAAGTTCCGCTTTTAAGAGAAGTTGTAAGTTGATGGGCAACCATTTTGAGCTAACGGTCGTTGCCGACGATGAAAAATGGGCGCATGAAAGAATTGATGCAGGAGTAAGTGAAATACAACGGATTGAACGGCTGCTCACTACATTTAGCGATGAGAGTGAAACTAATAAGGTTAATCAGCACGCCGGTATAAGCCCGGTAATTGTCAGCGCGGAAACTTTCAACCTCATAGAACGCTCGTTGCGAATCTCCCAGGCTACACAGGGGGCTTTTGATATTACTTACGGTTCGATAGATAAACGACTTTGGAATTTTGATCAGCAAATGACCTCCTTGCCTGATAAAGAAACGGCGAAAAACATGGTGCGCTTGATTAATTACCACAATGTGATCCTTGACCGCGAAAAAAGCACGGTGTTTTTGAAGGAGAAAGGAATGCGTATAGGCTTTGGCGGCATTGGCAAAGGCTATGCTGCTGAGCGTGCCAAACTGATAATGAAGCAACAAGGCGTTGAAAGTGGTGTGGTTAATGCATCTGGGGACTTGACAGCCTGGGGATTGCAGCCAAACGGTGAGCCCTGGACGATAGGTATAGCTAATCCCGGGGCAAAACACGAGGTGTTTTCTTATATGTCCATTACTGATATGGCCGTGGCCACTTCAGGTAACTATGAAAAATTTGTAATGATAGACGGCAAAAAATATTCGCATACTATCAACCCACGCACAGGTTTGCCAGTAACGGGTATCAAGAGTGTTACCATTATTACCACGAATGCTGAGATAGCCGACGCCATGGCCACACCGGTAATGATCATGGGTATCAGGACGGGTCTGGATATGATAGATCAGATGAGAGATATAGAAGCAGTGATCATTGATGACCAGGACAGGATGTATATATCAAAGAATATCAACATAAATTAATACCCCT
>Ga0105241_10000777_pt1 | contig 24263 bp, 15 predicted proteins | sample KBSC64metaG_FD_80422 | JGI IMG/M metagenome (GOLD analysis project Ga0105241, IMG submission 80422) | Corn rhizosphere microbial communities from Kellogg Biological Station, Michigan, USA - KBS C6-4 metaG | ecosystem: Host-associated > Plants > Roots > Rhizosphere > Soil | place: Michigan, USA... | reverse complement strand
GACAATGGACAATTGTCAATGGGCAATGGGCAACGTTCTATTGTTGCTCCCTACTTCAGTTCTTCTCTTCATTGTCAATTGTCCATTGTCCATTGTCAACTGTTAAAAATCATTCCTTATATGAAAAAAAAAGCCTTTTTCTCCCAACTGGTTCATGCTGAACTCAGCGCGGAAAACAAAATCATAAAAAGTTACCACATCAATTCCAAAGCCGCCTGAATAAAGACCCCTGTTCACCAGGGAATTCACGTTGTTATATTTATCATATACATAACCCAGGTCAAAATAGGCTTTTGCATAGATATGAAAGGGGATCTGGTCGTGCGATGTGCCCCTTAGAAAGGGAACACTAAACCGGGCCAGCTCCCGCAGTACGGTATTGCGGGCGGTAACGCAAGCTACTCCATCCACCACATATCTTTCCAGTCCCCGCATATAAAAATCATTGTATCCCAGGAGCTGCTTATTGTAAAAGGGTTGCTTAAAGGGAACCCGGATCATGCCCAGGTTTTCCGATACCAGGAACATTTTGGGTGCAAAGGAAAATGCTTCGCTGGTTTTTGCATTCAGCTGCCACATATCCATATCGGCTGTTATCCCGCGTTTCAACAAACTCCCTTCAGCAAAAAAACCCCGGGTAGGATAGGGAACATAGTCAATATTATTATAGCGCAGGGTATAGGAAAGTTCAGGAAAGAATATACTTTTTTTGTCGTTGAGCAGGTATTGGGGATTATAATTCCCTACTGTGCTGTCGATTTTTATATGATTGAAACTGAATCTCACCAGATGATGCGTTCGCAGACCGGGACGGTAATAATATCTGAGTGAAAAATTCAAATCTTCCCGAAGGAATTTTCCGGCGTTGGCGAGACTGTCGCGGTTCACAAAAACCTGTTTATTTGCCGTTGTTATTACATTCAGTTCCTTCTGGCCCGCATATTTGAAACCGAACCCAAATCCATGTTTCAGCTGCCTGCCCATATTGGGCTGGTCGTAGGCCAGCTCCACCTGCCGCGTATAACCGGTGATCAGCCAGATGCGTAAAAAATCATTGCGCCCGGTAAAATTATAGTGTGAATATTTCAGTCCGTAATCAAAACGTTTCAGACTGTAATGCTGGTCGGCCCAGGCCGTGAAGTTCCGGTCCACCGGCCGGACATAAGGCAGCGGAAAAATATACCAGCGTTCTTTAACATCAATCCGGAGGTCAATGGTGAATCCGCGAAATTCCTGCAGGGATACGGTGGCTTCATTAAAGAGTCTGGTATTGATGAGTCTTTCCCGGATTCTGGTAAAGGAGCGGGTAATTTCGGTAAGGGTCAGGGAATCTCCGGATCTGAAAGGCAGTTCCCGTTCAATAATATAGCCCCGGGTTACGCGGTTTCCATTGATATAAATCTTCCCGATTTCGAAAAGATGACCCGGGCTGGCATGTACAGGAACGCTGTCGCTTGTATTATACCCGGGTTCCTTACTGCCGACAATGCCTGCGGCGCTTACCGGAAGAAATCCGAGTAGTGCAAAAATCAGCACAAGATATTTATCCGGTTTTCGGATCATAGAAATTTCCCGGTCTTTACATGGATAATATGAGGACTGAATTAAATGCTCAGATAATTCATCAGATGATTGTAATTACTGCGCAGTTCATTATCGTAATGTTCCTCACCAAAATAATATTTGATCTTGTATTCGTAGCGCTGGAAAGTAGCTATGATATCGGAGATTTCCAGCTTATTGATCCGGAGGGTAATGTAAAAAGAAGTTGTGCCGGCATCAGAATAGGTATTCAGCTGCGTAATTTGGGCGTCGTTTGTTTCCACGAGCTTGCTGATTTCAGCAAAAGAAAAATCGATTTTATCCAGTTCCAGCACCACAATCGCACCGGGGTCTCCGGTGCCGATCAGTTTTCCCACAGCCTTCAGCAACTCTGCGGAAGTGATGGATCCGAGATAATCTCCGTCCTTATTGATCACCGGAACCAGGCTGAGGTTAAATTCGGTCAAAACCTGTACGGTTTCCAGGATATGGTTAATTCCCTGAACAGCAGCTCCGGAAAAGGAGGTCTGCAGGAGATTCAGCGGCATATCGTCGGAGCCCGCATTCAGCAGGATGTCTTCGCTCACGATTCCCATCAGTTTAAGATCATCCCGGATAACGGGCAGATGGGCAAGATGATGGTCCTCCATGGCCTCTCTGGCGAGCAGAACGGAGTCATCCGGGTGGAGCGCCGGGATATTGTTAGAAAGAATTTCCTGATTTAACACAGCAAAGGTTTTAGTGATAAGATCTGATCTGTCTCAGGCCACTGCTGCAGGTTCGTTTAATTTGGTCAAAAACTGGTGTAAAATTTCATTGAACTCGGCCGGAACCTCCATCATGGGGGCGTGGCCGCATTTATCAATAAAATGCAATTCGCTGTTGGGGATCAAACGCTGAAATTCCCTGCCCACAAAGGGTGGGGTAATGCTGTCGTTATTTCCCCAGATCAATAACGCCGGCTGCTTGATTTGATTGAGTTCTTCTCCCAGATTATTTCTGATGGCGCTTTTGGCGAGGGCAATGATCTTTATGGCCTTGATCCGGTTATTGATGATTTCGTACACTTCATCCACCAGTTCTTTAGTGGCAATGTTCGGATCATAAAAAGTAAGTTCCGTTTTCTTCTTGATGTAATCATAGTCCCCGCGCTTCGGATAAGTGTCCCCCATGGCGCTTTCAAAAAGTCCTGAACTGCCGGTCAGGATAATGGACCTGATCCGTTCCGGATTTTTCAACACATAGATCAGGGCCACATGACCGCCCAGGGAATTCCCCAGCAGATGAACATTGCGGTAATTGCGGTTTTCAATGAACCTATTGACAAATTTTGCCAGACCGCCGACGGAAGTATGGAGGATATCCAGATCAAATAAGGGAAGCATGGGAACCACCACCTTATAGTGCTTTTTGAAATACTCAACCAGGTCTACAAAATTGCTGAGTGCTCCAAAAAGTCCATGCAACAGTACCAGGGGTTGCCCTTCGCCTTCTTCAATAAACCTGAACTTATCCACCTGTTTGATCTCGTATTGCATCACACAATTAAAATAATTCCAATAAATATTCGCTAAAATAAACGTTTTACTGCAAAATCCATCTCTTTCAAATGCCTAACAATGTTTTCATTACAAATGTACGATAAGTCATTTATAAAGCTTTCGGGATCTGCTGATCCCCTGCCGGCAGGAAGAAAAAGGAATATGTTTATTTAATCTGGCGGGCAATCCTGTCAAAAAAAGTTTCCAATGCCGTAAACATCTCCTGACCAAAAGGGATGAAACGCTCAATGAAGCGGACCACCGCAGGGCCCCAGGGCGCGATCAGGGGATATATATGCGAAGTCCTTACTGCTTCAGGCGAAATGATTTGTGCATGGGTTCCGTAGAACAGGATCACACTATAAACAGAGATATATAATAAAATAAAGAGTAATATCCCTCCCAGTTTGTTAAGCCATTCCAAAAAAACCATTTTCAGCACGTTTTCCAGCAAATTGGCTGCCCATCTGACCAGAATAGCCACCGCCACAAATACCAGGATAAAAGCAATTACCGGAAGCCAGCGGGAACTGATTTGCAATCCCGACCCCAGGTGAGCGGCAACAACGGCCGATAATTTAACCGCGGCAGCCAGACCCAGCAGGCAGCAGACTACTGAAAACAGTGCCAGTAGCAGGCCTCTTCGCCAGCCCTTAATGATGGCCAGCAGGAGGATGATATAGAAGATGATGTCGATCATGGGGTTGACGGTTAACGGTTGACGGTTAACGGTTGACGGTTAACGGACTTTAAACTTGAGCTGCTGACCATTGGTAAATCCGCATGTAATATACTTTGATTATTCCCATCCGGGGAATCTGCATCAGAGCCCCGTCAACCGTCAACCGTCAACCCTTTCTTCCGGGAAATAAAAAAATCAACAAATCGCTTGCATTTTTAAATTCTGTGATTAATCTTTGTTTCATCAAAACAGATCAGTACCCAATCTCCTCCTGAGAATTCCTCCAATTATTCCATCAGACTGATACCCGATTTCTTCTGAAAGCCCCTCCAATCATTCCTGCTTTTTATTTTTTACTTTTTACTTTCCATCGTTTCCATTCCTCTGAATTACGTGGCCAATTCCCAGATCAGCCCCGATCAATCCGTAATTTATTTTTCTACATACCTAAACCGTACAAAATGAAAACGATTTCTACCCTGGTTTCCCTGCTGGTTATTATATCAGTTTGCGCTGCAAGTGCTGTTCTCTACCTCCGTCAGGAATATAATATTTCTGCCGCGCTCACTATCGTCTGGATTGTTTCCCTCACTGTGTGGATCAAGGCCAATGGATTTTTAGAAGACAAGAAAACAGAGGTGGCACAGTAGGGTTGGTGCGATGATGGGTTTTCCACTCCCTTTTTGGGCTTCCCCTCGTTTCATTCCGGCATATCCGGGCTTTATCGCCAATCAGGGTTGCAGGGAATATAGTATGCTGCTAAAAGAAAAATCATCTTGGAAAGATTGTATATTTAGCAGGTTGGATGGAATAAATATAAAGCCTTGTCAATGGGTATTTTAGTCCGGAATGCAGGGAGACAACTAAAAGGGGGCTTAGTCCAAAAGATTTGTTCCCTCTTTCTCATTATGATAATTTTTCAGGGCTGCCGGCAATCCTACAATCCACCCTCTATTAAAAACAATTCCCGGATTTTAGTTGTTAACGGGTTTCTCGGCGGCGGTCCGGATTCTACATTTATCAGCCTGACCTATACCCGTAATTTAATAGATACAGTTCCGGGGGATCCCGAATCAGGCGCTACAGTAGTAGTGGAAGGAGACGATTACAGTTCATCTCAACTGAAAGAATTGCGGGCCGGCGCTTATTCCAATATATTATTCCTGCATACCGGCGGGAAATACAGGCTGAAAATCAATACCCGGGATGGCAGGGAATATGTATCCGACTACGTTCCTTTTGAGCAAACACCAGCAATAGATAGTGTTAGCTGGCAGGAGGATTCTGCCGGAGTATCCATTTTTGTGAATACGCATGACCCGCAGAACAATACCCATTTTTACCGCTGGGAATATGCGGAAACCTGGCAGTACCATACGTATCTGAATTCGAATTTTGACCTGGTAAACGGGGTGGTTGTCCGGCGGGATGAGAATAACCAGATTTACAACTGCTGGCGAACATTGCGTTCTACTGATATCCTGATAGCTTCTACATCCCGGCTCAAAGAGGATATCATCTACCAAACTCCGATTCATTATGTTTCCAAGACAACTGAAAAAATATTCATTAATTACAGTATCCTGGTAAAACAATATGCTTTAACCGCCGACGGATTTGACTATTGGCAAAACCTGAAAAAAAACACAGAACAAATGGGTAGTCTGTTCGACCCGCAACCTTCCCAATTCGGCGGCAATATTCATTGTACCTCGACTCCCGGCGAACCCGTCATCGGATTCATAAGTGCTTCCTCCGTTCAACAAAAAAGAATTTTCATCAATGGAAATGATTTGCTGACTTATAATTATAGTCCTTATTATATTCCCTGCATGGATTTGAACAGCGTCAGCACCGGTATCAGCCCGGCAGATTCTGCCAAAATTTATGAATACCTCCTTATGCCAAGGCATTTATTTACCTTTCTCTACAGTGACGGGATCTACCATCTTGCCCAAAATTTTTGCGCGGACTGCAGAGAGCATGGTGGATCGAATATCAAACCGGCTTACTGGCCATAAATGTCAGGTGGGAACATAAGAGGAATTTTGCCAAATTTTTACGCGGAATACTGTTCCATGCGGAAGGTATCCGGGATGGCCGTCCTTCTGCCTTTTCTTTTAAAAAAATCCAAATTATCCTTTCCGTAAGAAAAAAAGGAGTTAATTTGATAAGGAATAACTGCTTATTTGATGATTGTTTGTAATAACCCCGCATTGTCTGTTATTGCTTTTTGCTGCCTTTTATCCGTCAACTATTGTACTGCCCAGCCTGTCGCAAAAGATGAGCCTGTTAGTTCCCCGGATCTCAATTTTGCTGTTAACCTGTATTCTGCCAGCATCGGCGAAAACGCGCATCTTTATAATGGCCGCGAATATTTTACATATGATAAAAGAATCCGGGGAAATCCATTTTTTGAAACGACGACTCTGACAGCGGGTAATATTTCGTATGACGGCGGTGATTATTATAATATCCCCATGCTTTATGATATTACTTCCGATGAAGTGGTCATTAATCTTTACAATCAAAACTTCAAAATCAGTTTGCTAACCGAAAAGGTAGAGAGATTTACTTTTCTGAATCATTCTTTTTACCGTATGGCAAAAGATAGTCTGCATGGGGTTTTACTCAGTGCCGGGCTTTATGATCAGCTTTACCGCGGAAAGACAACGGTGTTAGTTAAAAGGAGGAAGGTTGTTTCGGAAAAGATAATATACAACGCCAATGACTTTTCCTATCAGAATGACGACCATTTTTATGTAAAGCTAGATAGCAAATATGCCGAGATAACCAATAAAGCTTCCCTCTTCAAAGCATTCCGCAATAAGAAAAAGGAAGTCAGAAAGTACCTGAAAAGACACCGCATTAAGTTCAAGACAGATCCTGAAAAGGCCATTCTCCAGTCTGCAGAATACTATGACCAACTAAGGAGTTAACATGCAAAAACTCAGAAAGTACCTGTCGTTCCTCTCTGTTTTTCTTTTTTTTTCCTGCCGGATAAACGGACAGGTAAATAAGAAAATAAGCGGGGATTTCCAGGGAATAACATTTGCTCAGTTCGTTAAATCCGTTGAATCCGTCACGGATTACCGGTTTTTCTACATTGCCGATCAGGTAGACAGCATAACGGTTAATATCTCCGTAAAGGATCAGCCTCTATCCGTTGTTCTTGATCGGATTTTTCAGCATTCGGACCTGCATTATGCTATAGATGACGAACTGGAAGTATTTGTTATTAAGAAGTTCAGCATTCAAACCAAACTCCCCGCAGATTTTTTTAACAGCAAAAATGTAAAGGCGGACACAGCCAAAATTCCCGGATTTGAAGAGGACGATTATGCGGAAGAAAAGCCAGTCCTAAAGCTCAAATCGTCGGCAGAGCTCAGATTATACACGATTGGGCCTAAAACAAACAGTTATAAAAAAGGAAAAGGAACGGTTGCAGGATACGTGCGCGACCTGAAATCGGGTGAGGCGATTATTGGCGCCACTGTTTCCCTGGATGATCCTCCCATCGGGGTTTCAACAGATAACTACGGCTATTATTCGTTTACCCTCCCGCTGGGTCCCCATACCTTGCTGATTTCCAGTATTGGCATGAAAGATACCCGGCGCCGGATCGAGTTGTACGCAGACGGTAAACTGAATATAGATATGGAAGAATTCATCGCCGGCATGAAAGCCGTTGTTGTTGTATCAGAAAAGAATTCTAATACCGGCAGACTCAATATGGGTACTGAAAGATTGAATATCAAAACCATCAAGCAGATTCCGGTCGTATTCGGGGAGGCCGACGTATTAAGAGCAGTACTCGCCTTACCGGGTGTTACTTCCGTTGGGGAAGCCAGTACGGGTTTTAATGTACGTGGAGGTTCTGCAGACCAAAATCTCGTGCTCTTTAACGATGCCAGCATTTATAATTCTTCTCATTTCTTCGGACTTTTTTCTGCCTTTAATCCTGATGTAATAAAAGGAGTGGAATTATATAAAAGCAGCATACCGGAAAAATTCGGGGGCCGTTTGTCATCGGTTCTGGACATCACCACACGGGACGGAAATAAGAAAAAAATATCCGGGGCCGGCGGCATCGGTCCGCTGACCACACGCCTGTCCCTGGAAGGACCGGTTTTTAATGAAAACACTACCTTTCTGATTGCCGGTCGCGCCACTTATTCGGACTGGCTTCTTAAGCTCATTCCCAACGACAGCTATAAAAACAGCAGTGCCGGTTTCTATGATCTTAACCTGCACGTAAGTCATGAAATGAATGCCAAAAACAACTTTTTTATAACAGGGTATTTTAGTAATGACCAGTTCCGCTTAAACAGTGACACTCTTTACCGGTACCAGAATAAAAATATCAACCTGAAATGGAAACATATTTTCAACAATAAGTTAAACGGTGTTATTACCGTCGGATATGACGGCTACGACTATTCCATTGCAAGCAGTCAGAATCCTGTGAATGCATATAAGTTTGCATTCCAAATCGGTCAGACTAATTTCAGATCTGATTTTACACTCACGGCGAATACCAAACACAGCATTAATTTCGGGCTTAGTTCCGAATTGTACAAGATCCAGCCCGGGACCTTTGACCCTTATAGCAAACAATCCCTGGTGGTTCCGGATCACATACAAGGGGAGCAGGCCCTGGAATCTGCCTTTTACCTCGGCGATCATATGGTAGTCAGTCCCAGGCTTTCAGTCAGCGCCGGAATCCGGTACTCGATATTCAATTACCTGGGACCGCACGACGTATACCATTATCTGCCGGATTTACCGCTTAACGAAACAAATATCACGGATACCACTTCTTACCATTCTGCAAAATTCATAAAAACCTATCAGGGTCCTGAATTCCGGATTTCCGCCAGGTACAGTCTGTCGGATGCGGCCTCTGTTAAAATCAGTTACAATACACTCCGGCAATATATCCATCTGCTTTCCAATACTACAGCTATTTCTCCAACCGACATCTGGAAGCTGAGTGATCCAAGCATTCAACCACAATTTGGAGACCAGATATCCGTCGGCTTCTACAAGAACCTGAAGAGTAATACCATTGAAACATCCATTGAATTCTATTATAAACACATTGAACACTATTTGGATTATAAAAGCGGCGCAACCCTGCTTCTCAATCACCATATCGAAACCGATGTCCTGAATACGCGGGGAAAAGCATACGGCGCCGAATTAATGATTAAAAAACCTTCTGGCAAACTGAACGGTTGGTTAAGCTATACCTATTCCCGGACGCTCCTGCAACAGGATGACAAACTCGCAGGTGAAACCATTAATGACGGAAAATATTATCCGGCTAATTTCGACAGGCCGCATAATGTGAACTTCATCGGCAATTTTCAGATCAATCACCGTTTTAGCATCTCTTTAAATGTTAATTACAGCACGGGAAGGCCGATAACGCTGCCGACGGCTCTTTATGATCTGGGAGGCGCAGAAAGGGTTTATTATTCCCAGCGAAACGAATACCGTATTCCGGATTATTTCCGGACCGACCTGTCCATGAACATTGAAGGGAACCATAAAATAAAGAAATTTAAACACAGCTCCTGGACGATTGGTGTTTACAATCTTACCGCAAGAAAAAATCCTTATTCCATTTTTTTTGTTGAGGAAAACGGCCTTGTAAAAGGTTATAAGCTATCGATTTTCGGTTCGGCGATCCCATCCATAACCTATAATTTCAGATTTTGATGATGAAATTAACCTGGTTTGCCTTTTTAATAGCTGTACTGGTACTTGGCCCATCCGGTTGCAAACAGGTTTATACGCCTCCTGTGGTTAATTCGAATTCCGGATACCTCGTGGTGGATGGCGTTCTGTTCAATGGAAACGATTCGTCAATTGTCAAACTGTCCAGGACCAGAAGCCTTGCCGACTCTTCTCAACCTGCACCTGAATCCGGAGCGGCCGTATCGGTGGTAAGCTCATCAGGTATGGAATATCCGCTGACGGATATTGGTAACGGCAGCTATGGAGCAGCTCAGTTAAATCTCGATGGGAGCCTCCAATACCAATTGAAGATCATGTCTGTGGATGGCAACGAATATCTTTCTGACCTGACAGACATTCGGGTGACCCCACCGATCGACAGCGTCTACTGGAGACAGGATTCTTTGGGAGTGGCCGTTTATCTGACCACGCATGACCCGACTAATAATGCCCGGTATTACCGGTGGATAGTTGACGAAACCTGGCAATACCATACGGCATTTGTATCGCTTTTGGATTATGTGAACGGGGAGGTCGTATTCCGCGACGCAAATAACCGGGTCTATGATTGTTACAGAACCGCCACCTTGCCGGAAATTAATGTAGCTACTTCCAATAAACTATCCAATGATCTTATTTACCAGAAACAGGTAATCCGCGTCCCGACAGCTTCTGAAAAATTAAGCTTCGAATACAGCGCCATGATAAAACAGTACACTTTAACCAAGGACGCCTTCAATTACTGGAATAACCTGGCAACAAATACGCAGAACACGGGATCACTGTTCGACAGGCAGCCATTTACCCAACAGGGCAATATTCATTGCGTAAATAAACCGGGAATTCCTGTAATTGGCTATATCAGCTTTTCTACCCTTCAGAAACAACGGATTTTTATCAGTAAGAATGATGTTTTCAGCTGGAACTATTACCCCTACTACGCAGAATGTGAAATCTCATCTCTTCCGCCGCCCAACGATCCTTCTCTCCTTTTCCCGGCAACGGGGCCTCCATTTTTTTTCACCCTCATCGGCACCAACAATGGAACTTATCTTTTTACCGATATACGCTGCGGGGATTGTCGAAACCACGGGGGCACAACTACAAAACCGTCCTTCTGGCCCTAAATATTTAACTGTCATGGAGAATTATTTAAAAAGAGGATATTTTCAGAAAAATAAAATAATTTTTACGTGCATCCTGTTGTTTGCACGAGTGTTTGTCTGCGCCCAGGAAAATAATTTGAATAGCATTCTATCCTCCTTTAATCAATACACCCAAAAAAACTTATACGAAAAGCTTTATCTGCACTCGGATAAATCTCTTTACCTGGCCGGAGAAATCATTTGGTTTAAACTATATGTGGTTGAGGGAACCTCCCACAAACCTTCCTCTGTCAGCAAAGTTGCCTATGTAGAAGTCATAAACAGCGATCTTAAACAGGTATTACAAGGTAAGATTTCCCTGGCCGGCGGTTTCGGAAATGGCTCGTTCCTGGTTCCGGCTTCCCTGCCCTCGGGGAATTATAAAATACGGGCCTATACGAATTGGATGAAAAATTTCAGCGCAGATTATTTTTTTGAGGAAAATATAAGCGTTATAAACAGCTTTACAAAATTGGGTGAACGATTACCACCAAAATCACCTGCTTACGATATGCAGTTTTTTCCGGAAGGCGGAAACCTGGTGAATGATCTGCCTGCCAGAGTGGGTTTCAAAGTGGTGGATCAAAACGGAAAGGGAGTGGATGCGTCCGGAATTATCGTAGACCAGGATAAAAAGACGGTTGCCAGTTTCGAAAGCCTGAATTTTGGAATGGGAAACTTTTCATTTGTCCCTTCGGCAAACAACCATTACACAGCCTTCATAAAAGTCAACGGCAACAACGTAACCGTCGCTGATCTGCCCGTTGTTTACCGGGAAGGTTATGTATTAAAAGTAGAAGAAGAGAATAATGATGAAGTAATCGCCACTATTTATTCCAACAGCAGGTCAACACATCAATTTGTCTATTTGCTGATCCATACCCGGGAAATGCTAAAGCTTGCAGATGTGCTTTCCCTGAACAATGGCAAGGCGGTTGTCCGTATACCTAAATCCAAACTGGGCGACGGCATATCCTGTTTCACTCTTTTTGACGCAGAAAAAAAACCCGTGTGTGAGCGTTTGTATTTCAAGCAGCCGGCCGCTTTATCCGTTATTGCCCAACCTGATCTGGATGAATATGGCACCAGGAAAAGAATCATCCTGGATATCAGGCTTAATGGATCAGGATCCGATACCGGAACAGCAGACCTTTCTCTTTCCGTATTCAAACTGGACAGTTTACAACATGCTCCGATGCGGGATATCCGCAGCTATATATGGATGGGATCCGATATCAGCGGCAACATCGAATCTCCGGAATATTATTTTACAGATTCTGGTGAAACCATCAGGAAAGCAACTGACAATTTAATGCTTACCCAGGGCTGGAGAAGATTCAAATGGGAAGACGTATTGCAAAACAAAGCTCCCGGCTTTGAATTTATTCCGGAGTATGCCGGTCAACTCATCACAGGAGAAATTACGGATAAGAAATCGGGGATGCCTGTTGAAAATATAACTGTATATGCGGCCGTTCCCGGCGACAAATATGAACTGGGCACTTCCATAAGTAATAAAAAAGGAAAGATACTATTTGACTTAAGAAATTTCTACGGATCCAATGTGCTCATCGTACAAACGGATCCTTCCCGGGACAGCACATACGCGATCGACGTTTCCAATCCCTTTAGTGAAAAGTACGCAGACCGTCCCTTCCCGGAATTTGAACTTCCCGAACGTTATCAAAGTGATATTCTTTCGCATAGTATAGGCACCCAGGTTCAGGGAACTTTCGGAATTGGAAATTTGTATAAATTCAAGCCTTTTGTTAATGCAGACAGCACATCATTCTTTGGAGTCCCGGATAAAAAATTCTTTCTGGATGATTACATACGGTTTAATTCCATGGAGGAAGTGATGCGGGAGTATATAGCAGGGCTGACGGTAAAACGACGCGGGCGAAAATACCATTTCCGGGTAATGAATGAGCCGCTGCGTATATTTTTTGAGGATGACCCCCTGATGCTTTTAGACGGGGTTCCCGTTTTTGACGGCGATCAGATTATGGCTATAGATCCCCTCAAAATAAAAAAAATAGAAGTCGTGACGCGGAAATATTTCCAGGGCTCCCTGGTGGCAACCGGAATTATCAGCCTGACTTCTTACCACAATGATCTGGAAGGATTTCAATTGGATCCGCATAGCCTGATCCTGGAATATGAAGGGCTTCAGTTAAAACGGGAATTTTATTCTCCCAACTACGACAAACCCAGTGACGCTGAAAGCCGGGTCCCGGATTTCAGGAATGTTCTGCTCTGGAATCCGGATATCCGGCTGTCTGAAAAGGGAAATACACAAGTCAGCTTTTACACATCTGACCGCAAGGGGAAATATATCGGCATAATCCAGGGAATTACCACGGATGGGAAACCGGTAAGCGGATATTTTTATACGGATGTAAAATAGACGGATTAAATATATTCACCTGCATTTATTTCCCTGTGTTTTTTAAGAAAAGAAACGGAGGTCCCTGTTTCCAGTTTACTGCAGACCTGATGAATCCCGGCGCAACAGAGAAATTACCCAGAACGATATCCGGTTTCCCGTCTCCATCCAGATCGCCCGCATCCATCGTCAGCCACCTTCCCTTCTGCGTTTCAGACATGCTGTGCGGCGCGTAATTGAACTGACCGGTGTTTTCGAGGTAAACAAACCCTTCTTCCGGTTGTCGTGCGTAGTCCGCGAAGAAGGATATAGCTGCAATATCCAGGTCCCCGTCATTGTCAAAGTCGCGGGCAATCGCTTTATAACAACCATTAATAGGGAAAAAATATCTTTGCGTAAAATGCCAATGCCCGTCATTTAAAAAGATGTAGAGTCCGTGATAGGGTTTCAGGACGGTTGAAAAGTCTGCATTATCCCCGCAGGTATACAGGATATCCGGAAATCCGTCATGATTAAAATCGTCCATCTCAAAGTAGGAAGATCCGTAAGCGGGAGGAAAGCGGAGAACCTCCGTGTTGTCGAATTCCCCGTGACCCCTGTTTTTAAAAAGGAAAATACCCTCTTCGCCCTGGGCAAACAATACAACCAGGTCCGGCAACCCGTCGTGGTTATAGTCCGTCAGGTATGCTTTTATTGCACCCGGCACATCACGTAACACTTTGCGGGAGTATTTGTTATTGCCCATATTTTCATACCAGCTCAATGATCCGGTCAGGTACCCGAATTCACAAACCAGATAATCAGTTTTCCCATCCATGTTCAAATCCGCTGCCATTACCTGGACGGGTCGCTGGAGCGTATCGATTAGAAATGATGAATCGGGTTGCATTTTGTTTGCGCTTGATTTGATGACCCGTTCTAGCCGCCCGAATTTACCGTTGGTCGGATTCAATATGCCAACGTTACAAAGAATCATCTGATGACTGCTGAAATCAATATCCAGCACCGGACCGCTGCTGTGAACGGAATCAATCCGGTTAAGATGCCGGTCAAAGCGTGTTACATTTTCCGTGAAAATATCACTTTGCAGAAGAGTATGGGGGAACGAGACCGTATCTATATGGATAAAACAGGTGGTCGGGTTCGGATGCTGAACTGGCGGGGCGGAGGCTGTAAATAACTTAAGATCATTTTTTATCGGAAGCTGTCTTTTCTGCGGAGGCAGGTTATCCGGTGCTTTCGCCTGGTAATAATTCAGGATATCCTGCCACTGATCCGGGTTTATCAATGGCTTGGATGGATAATAAGATCTTGGAACATAACGATCATACCGCAGGGAAGGGTATCTTTTGCCCTTAAATGCGAAAATACCTAAGCGCGGGCCCATATTGGGCAGTACACCTGTTTCCCAGGATTTCACATCCAGCAATGACGGGTCTGGAAATGCATGACAGGACTGGCAATATTTCTTAGCGAGTGTTTCTCCGGCATGGATGCTCCGGCTATTTTGATTACAGGAAGCGGTCAGGATGACTGCGAAAACAGGAACAAACCTGATCATCCAATTTAAAGCTTTAATCTCATTCATTTTTTGGACTCCGCAACCGGAGGTTAGGATACGGACTGTTTTAAAGATTCAGCTTGCGTATTCCTCCCGTGCTATTAATAATTTCGACACTTTTTACGCCATCGCTTAACAGCAGGAATCTTCCGGACTGGGAAAGATAAGAAGACCCGTAATAGCATTCCTGCACACTTTTTTTTCCACTTTTATACAAAATATTCGCCCGAACATCCAACGGACCGAGGTCAATCACTTTTCTTTGTTTCCTCAGCTTGAACAGTTTCAGCTTCCCGCGATTCTGACTTGCGGCAAGCAGGTAGTGGCCGCCGGCACTTTTTAGTTTCGTCAGGGCTTTCCCGTTTCCCGGGATAAAAATACCGCTCTGTAAAATGGACCGGGCCCCAAAATTACCGGCTCCGTCGCCCTTCAGATATAAGCCGTTGAATGCGTCATATCTCCCCACAGAGACCTCTGTCCCAAAGTCATTTCCATTCAGGACGACATCCTGATTGCCATCACCATCGAAATCATCAACCACCATTCCATTTATTTCAGATAACTGCGCTTCCGCCGGCAAAGCAACCAGCGTGAATTTTCCACCACCTTCATTCCGCAATAAGGCCGACTGAAAGTCATTGGCTTCCAGGGTGAGCGCCCCTTTCCGTTCATCCGCCGTCAGCACCTGACTCATAGTAGCTGTGGCGAAGGATTTATAATCGGGAAATTTTTTTCGCATGGCATTGACCTGCCTCAGCAGATCATCCCGGCCCTGCGCCGGAAATTCCTTTTTATTGCCTTCCCGGTCAGGAAGATAGAGAGAAGGAATCATGTCGTAGATCCCGTTCTTATCAAAATCCTTTCCATACACGCGGACCGGAAATTCGGCGCTCCCGCGGAAAAAGGAATTCCTGCCCAGATTTCCCACTATGTAATCCATATCTCCATCATTGTCGAAATCCCCGGCAGCGATGCTGTTCCACCATCCCAGAGAATCGCCGATCCCCGAATCCCGGCTGACATTCTGAAATACACCCTTGTTGTTTTTCAAAATTGTAATGGGCATCCATTCTCCGGCAAGGATCAGATCCGGCCAGCCATCATTATTGAAATCCGTCCAGACCGCATCGCAAACCATTCCTGCCCCGATCAAATCCCGTGCAACAAGGGAAGTAACGTCCGTAAAATGTATTTTGCCATTTTTGGAATCATTCCGGTAAATAAAGCTGGATACCGGTTTGGGGTAATTCCCCGGATCAACCCTGCCCGAAATAAACAGATCGAGGTCCCCATCCCGGTCGAAATCCGCAGCCCGGACACAAAATTTACTGGTGAAATTCCGGGGAAGTGCTCCGGAATCCAGTGTATAATTGCCTTTCCCATCATTCACATACAGGCGATCCTGGTAAGCCGGAGCGTTGGATTCATTTTCGTAACCACCGCTGGCAATAAACAGGTCAGGATCGCCATCTCCATCCGCATCAAACAATAGAAGCCCAAGGTCATGTGATTTTTTGTTTACGGTATCTTTTCCTTCGAGAGCCTTTTGAAGGAATTTTCCATCAGTCTGCTGAAGAAATATCTGCGCGCTATGGAAAGGAGACCCTCCAACGACCATATCATCCAGTCCGTTTCCATCAATATCCCCAACGGCAACGGCGGGTCCGGATTCGGAAAATTTATGGGGAAGTAATTTTTGAATATTGAAATCGATGAAATCTCTTTCTGAATGCTGGTAATGAATATTTGCTGAATCCGAGATTTCCTTAAATAAGGCGCCCGATGCCAACGGGCTTTTATCATAAGAATAGCTCATTTTAGCATCCCGGATATTTACGTGCAAAACCTGGTCGCATTTCACGTTACGAAGCAGCTGCATTTTCTTACCAGGCCATTTAATCAAAATGGAATCTATGGTATTTACTTTCCCCAGCCCGAAATGCGCCATATCCTGGACGCTGGACAGATAGCCACGATAAGGCGTATTTTCATATACCTGCTCCTTGCCGTGATCATAGTGCAGTTCCACCCAGGTTCCGAATCCATTCCGGTTGAGGGTATCACCGGTAAAATATATCTGCAGAAAATGATTCTCCGCTTTGCTGTTTTCCCTGCTGGTATTTCTGAATATGCCCGCATCATCATTGATGTTGTTGATGATCATGTCCAGGTCCCCATCGTTATCCAGGTCGGCGTACGCCGCCCCGTTTGAAAAAGTCGGCTGGATCATGCCCCAGTCCCGCGAAACATCCGTAAAAGTCAGGTTTCCGTTATTGTGATATATATAATTATGCAATTTCACTTCCGGGATCTGTTTCAGCAAATCCGACTTGGAAACCAGCGTGGAAGCATGGTTACGGAAAGTGACAAAATCATGATCCGTGACATCTTTGGGAAACCCATTGCTGACAAAAAGATCTCTGAAACCATCGTTATCAAAATCGGCTAACAGCGGTGTCCAGCTCCAGTCGGTTTCTGCAATTCCAGCGTAAAATGCGATATCGCTGAAAATCACATTGCCGATGGAATCCTCTCCATTTATCCGCGGGCCGCGGTTCAACTGCAGTGTATTCCTGACATACTGATAGTTGTATCCGAAAAGGTCGCTATTCTGGTATGTCTGATAGCTGTCACTGTTCAGCATCATCTTTTTCCTGTAGTTATCCTCGGGGTTCATGTCCAGCGTCATGACATCTTCCAGACCGTCGTTATTGATATCGTTGATGTCTACCCCCATGGCGTTGGACGATGTATGCTTGAAATAATCCGACAAATGATCCGTGAATGTACCATCATGATTATTAATTAACAGAAGGTCATTTGGAAGATAGTCATTGGTAACATAGATATCCTTCCATCCATCTTTATTTATATCACAGATAGCCACGCTGTGCCCGTATCCTTCGATCCCGACACCTGCCTGTTTTGACACATCTTTAAAAACAGGATGTTTCAGCGAATCGCTCCAGTCATTCCGGTAAAGCCTGCCACTGCTCGGAAATGAACCATCCCGGGCGATTTTATGGAAAACATTCGGTATAGAAGAATTTACAATTTCATTTACTACCAGGTACATATCCAGATCCCCGTCATTATCATAATCAAAAAATGCTGCCGAAGTGGAATAGGAGGTATCGGCCAGGCCGTATTCGGCGGCCATCTCTTTAAAATGCGGAATCCCGTCTCTATCGGTGCCCTGGTTTATATAAAGCAGGTTCTTCCTTCTCCGCGGGTCTTTCAATATCGTGGTGGAAACATAAATATCCGGCCACCCGTCATTGTTTATGTCAACAACGGAAACACCGCGGCTCCATTCCCCGTTTCCCTCCACACCCGCCACTTTGCTGATATCACTAAAGCTGAAATTCCCTTTATTGATGTATAGTTTATTCGGAACCAAATTGCCTGTAAAATAAATATCGGGTAATCCGTCCCGGTTGAAGTCGCCAATACCCACCCCTCCCCCGTTATAAATATTGGAAATATCCAGCACGTTTAAGGAATCCGATTCAACAATCCGGTTATTAAAATGAATACCGGAATGCTCCGGAGAAACAGGTTCAAAAAGCGGTTTATTTCTATTGCAGGAAAAACCAAAAAGCAGGAAAAGAACGTAAAAGATGATTCGAAATCCGGCATTATAATTCATTGGGCATACATTTCCCGATTAAGATAATTTAAAATCCTGCGTCTGAAAAAAAAATTGATCGTTGAATAAAAAAGCAAAGAGGCAGGGTTCAGCTACCCCGCCTCTTTAACAATTCAATAATTCGCTCAGTACCCGGGATTCTGGGTTAGGGTTGGTTTTCCGGCAACCGTACTGGCATCTATTTCTGCCTGTGGAATGGCAAAGTATTCGGACTGGCCCTTTTTAAAAGTGGCTCCTGCCATCAATGTATATCCGGAACCGACCTCATGGCTGACGTAAGCTGCAAGTTCTGTATCTGCCGTCCCATAACGAACAAGATCAAAAAAGCGCTGTCCTTCCATAGCCAGTTCAAGCCTCCTTTCAAAACGAACCAGCTTGCGGGAAACGTCCTGGCCCTGTGCTGTGAAATACCCTGCAGCATAGGGCTTGATGAAATAATGAGCAGGCGATCCCGGAACAAAACCTGCCGGATTTGCCGCTCTGTTTCTTACCATGTTCACGTATGTTTCTGCGTTGTCAAGACTCCCCACTTCCACTTCGGCTTCGGCAGCCCAGAGGAGAACATCTGCAAACCGGATCAGGTTAACGTTCAATGCTGTATAACCCGCTGTCCAGGATGATTTATCCGTCAAAATACCAACCTGTGATTTATAGGGCGCATTCTTAACTGGCGAATAGGGACCTCCGCTGGCCTGATTACGAACAAAAACAAATCCTGGGTTAACACCCCAGTCCAGGAAGGGAATTCCTCTCCTGCCAACGGTCCAGTCCAGCCTGGGATCCAAAGCAATCGCATTGTCCGGGGTGAAAGGATCAGAAGATTTAAGTCCCTGATCATTTTTCAGATCGACATCATTATATGTATCCGGCAGGGGGTATCCGGTAACAGGATCTGTTTTAAAGGCATTGGCCAGACTAAAGGAAGGCTGGTAGAACCCGCAGCAGGAAACAGGAGCAGATGGATCATATGAGAAATTCAACACATCGCCGGCGTTTGCATTGGCCGCAGTAGAGCCATCATTGACAGAATTCTGCACGGCAAAAACGGTTTCGCTGTTATTCTTGGTGGCGGCATTGAAATTATCGTTGAATTTATCCACCAGCTTGTATTTGACCCCGGCAGCATTCGTTCCGTTGTTAATCAGATCGTTGAGTAGCGGTAATGCATCACCATATTTATGCTCAAACATGAAGGCCTTGGCCAGGTAAGCTTCGGCTGCGTATTTATTTGCGCGGCCCACTTCGCTCTGGGTGCCTGGCAGGTTAGCAAATGCATATTGGAAATCTGCTTCAATAAAAGGCCACGCATCCGAAGTGTTTTCCACTCTCCAGTTATCGAGTGTATAGGTAACAGATTCGTCAATGATTGGAATATTATTAAAAATCTTTTTCAATTCAAACATATAATGTCCGCGAAGGAATCTTGCTTCTGCTGAAAACTCAACTGTATCCACCGGATCGATATCCGTTGCCAGCCGCATAACCCTTAATACTTCGTTGGAACGCTGAACACCGTCATAACAGGTCTGCCACTTTGCTTCATTGTAGCTGTTTGTAGATGATTCACTCCAGGTCATCAGCGCTACAATATCCGGTTGATCTCCCGGATCGGAACCCTTATGGGCATCATCGGAGCAAACTCCACCCCATACCCAGTTGCTGGCAGCAGCATCCCAGGATCCCCCGGCTCCTCCCTGGCCATCCAATAAAGAATAAGCGCCGATCAATAACCCCGTTACGCCAGCTTTTGTGGCTACCGTTGACGGCGTATAACTTCCAATAGGATCCTTTTGCAGAAAGCTCCGGTTGCAAGCGTACAGTAATGCAACAGATGCGATCAGAATAGGAATATATATTTTAAGATTCGTTCTTTTCATATACTTTGATTTAACAGATATTCAAATTAAACAGGTTAGAAAGAAAGGTTTACGCCCACTGTATAAGTACGCTGATTGTTTGGATATTGTCCAAAATCAATGCCATACGCAGCGGAAGAACCTCCGATTTCGGGATCCAGACCGGTATATTTGGTGATCTGAAACAGGTTGGAAGCCTGCGCAAATAATCTGAATTTATCGATCCCCAGATTCTTCAAAGGAGAAGCAGGCATCGTGTACCCAAAGATCAGTGATCTGCATTTGAAGAATGACCCGCTTTCCTTATAAAAGGAATTTGGAACCGTATTTGTGCTGAATGTGGAAGCATTCTCCAGGATCGGCGCTTTGGGGTTCAGGTTAGAAGGCGTCCAGGAATCATACAGCAGATTCTTGCTTTTATTTCCCTGAAAGGAGGCCCACATATCCAGCCAGTAGCGGGTATAGTTTATAACATCATTGCCGTAGCTTCCATAAAAAATAATTGTGGCATCAAAATTCTTATAGGTCGCGTCAATGTTGAGGCCGTAAGTGAATTTCGGATTTGGATTACCGAAGAAAGTTCTGTCCTGGTCATCAATTTTCCCGTCTTTGTTGATATCGGCATATTTAAATCTTCCGGGTGCTGCGTCCTGCTGAACCGGAGATTTGGTTACATCAGCCGCATCCTTGAAGTAGCCAATGACATCATACCCGTAAAAAGCACCGATTGCCTGGCCAACCTTATTCCGTACAAAATTCCCGATTCGGGTATTGCCAGCTTCAAAGTATCCGCCGGCTCCGGGAATACCTACTACCTGACTCTTATAGGTAGTTAAGACCAGGCCCACATTAAATTTGAAGTTGCTGTTGACGACTTCATGGTAAGTGGCGGAAAAGTCAACCCCGTTGTTTTTGACATCTCCGATATTAACAGTTGGCAATTGTGAACCTCCTGTACTGCTTGGGAAGGCGCCTGATGTAGCTCCGGCCACATCCTGGAAAAGAAGGCCCTTGATGCTTTTCTGGAAATATTCAACGCTCACGTCCAGTTTGTTATTGACGACGACGGCATCCAGACCTATATTGGTAATTCTGTCTTCTTCCCATCCGGTTGTCGGACTGCCATATTGCTGCGCATAGAATCCCAATAAGGTGCTGTTGCTTGTTCCGGCAATATCATAATAAGAACTTCCTGGACTTGCCTGATAAAGCGTGAATTGATTTTTAGGGGGCGTATTGGCATACGATCCCAGCTTACCCCAGCTTGCCCTCAGCTTTAAGAAGTTCACCCAGGTTACTGCATTCATAAAATTTTCCTGGGAAATGACCCAGCCGCCGGACACGGACGGGAAATAGCCGTATGTATTATCGGTACCAAACACCGATGCACCATCCCGGCGCAAAGTTGCCGATAACAGATATCGGTCGTTATAGGCATAGTCAACACGGCCAAAATACGAACTTAATGATCCTGCGCCAACGCCACTTCCGTTCGTCTGGCCTTTCGGATCCCCGTTACTCAGCGTTTGCAATAAGGGGTTATCATTGAAATAATTTATGCGGAATCCGTTCACGGACCGGGAATAAACATCGATCGCTTCCGTTCCGATCAACGCTTTCACACTGTGTTTCCCAAAATTATTATTGTAGGAAAGGGTGTTTGTCCAGACCCAGTTACTATAGTAACCTCCGCCTTCACTCAAACTGTTGGATCCGTTGTTTTCTGCATTTTCGTAGGTATGATACCCATAATTCCAATAGTAATTGTTATCGATGGTACCTCCGATACTTGTCTTCACAACAAAATTTTTCAGGAAACTCACTTCACCCCAGGCATTGCCGAAAATCTGCCATTCATTTCCGCGCGACTGTTTTGTTCTTATCTGATTGGCAACCGGGTTTGGTGAATTACCTAATTCCGGTCCGTTGGAACCGGCAAAATTTCCCTTGATATCGTATACCGGAATGATTGGCTGTTCGCGGTAATCGTAGTTAACCTGGTTTTCACCAAAATAAGAAATCTGCGGATTGTTCTTATACCACACGTAAGCATTCTCGCCAACTCTTACATGATTATTGATATTAAAAGTGGTGTTTATTTTTGCTGTATACCTTTTCAGATAGGTTTCAATCAGCGTACCCTGCTGGTTGAAATAACCCAGAGAAAAATAATACGTCGATTTTTCACTTCCACCGCTCAGACCAATGGTATGGCTTTGGATAGGGGCCGGACGGAACAGTTCATGAAACCAGTCAGTCCCCTGTTTATTTGCGCGGGTAATCTGATAAATATTCCCTTTGCTATAATCGGTATTGTACAAGTCCGGATTCACGGAAGCATCTCCCTCATGGGCGCCTCCCGGCGTAATGTAATCCGGAAGTACCGGTGTTGCACCATTGCCATATTGCTGGGAAGAAGGATAGCCATTGGCTGCAACCTGCCCGGATGTGATATCCGCCTGCCAAAGTGCATTGGCAAGTTCCTGCGAATTCAGCAAATGAAATGGATTACCTGGCAGAGGACGCTGTGTTCCATAATAACCATCGTAATTAATTGTGGATTTACCGGCCTTTCCTCTTTTCGTGGTAATAACGATAACGCCATTGGATCCGCGTACCCCATAAATAGCGGCAGCACCGGCATCTTTCAGTACCTGGAGGGATTCGATGTCATTCGAATTCAAATCATGCAGACCTCCCGGCACACCATCAACAATGTACAGGGGATCGGTATTCCCAAATGATGTTACACCCCGGACAAACACATTGGTCGGTCCTCCCGGCGCACCCGAAGTGATGATCGTTACACCAGCTGCCTGCCCCTGAAGCATTTGTTCGGGTGTGCCCGATACAATTGCCTTCATGTCTTTTACACTTACCACGGTGACCGCACCGGTAATGTCTTTTTTTCGTTGGGATGTATATCCTGTCACCACCACATCATTTAACGAGGTGGTAGTAATGGCCAGGTGCACATCTCCGATACTGGAACCGTTAACCGGAACGGTCAGGGGTTCATACCCCACTATCGTAATTACCAGTTCTTTTACCTTTTGCTGTGTGGTACTAAGACTAAAAGTACCGTCCGACGCTGTAAGCGTGGCAATTTTACTTCCCCGCACCTGCACCGTAGCGCCTTCAACAGGTCTATTGTCGACACTGTTTAAAACACGACCGGTAATTGTTGTCTGTGCAGAAAGACCAAAGCTGAGGAGAAGTAGGAACGCGGTTATTAGACCCGCATGGAGTTTAATTTTGGTTGGCATAAGCAATGTCGTTCTTTGGTTTAAGTTTAATATGACAAGCGAATGTAACCATTCTAATATCATGAACTAATATTTTTTTAACTTTTCTTTATAGGATTTTGATGCGTATTTATTACACATTAATTTGATATGTTCAATTTCCGCATTAATTTATTTTATTTGCGCCAATGACAAAACACAAGCGACATCCCCTGAAGGCATTACTGTTTATCTTTATTCTCTCCGGATGCATAAGAAAACCAGCTCAGCGAGATGTGTCTGCCCGGCTCAAATCCACCATGAATTTATTTCTTAATTCTCCTGAAAGAACCGATACGGCCAACGCAAAGTTTACTGTGCTGAGTGTAACCTTTTATGAAGAGAAATCCGCTTATGAATGCGAATTCAAAGTGCATCTGAAAAATATTTCCACAGATACCATTGGTACCATGGGGGCTGTCATTTCAAAGGATTTCAGTCAGGTAAAAAGGAAATACTGATCACTTGAGAAAAATCATCCTGTTTTTGTGGGTGGCCTGCGGGAATTCCCCTTCTTCTGATTTCACCCTTATCTTCTGTATGCGCCGAGATGGGCATATTGCTTAAAAGAACCAGCTTATAAGCAATGTTTTACCTGCATAATCGTTATCAGCAAGGATTTCTAATCTGATTGCAGATACCGCAGGGATGCTTTCAATGCCGAATTCGCATCTCCCCGCTATTTTCAAAATCCATTCATATGAAATTGAAAAATTTACTCTTTGCCAGTTTCCTGTTAACGAGCCTTTGCAGTTGCAACCGCTATTATTATAAACCCAACGGTATCAATACACCGCTGTTTACCGGCGGAGGCCAGGCACATCTGAACCTGGACGGCAGTTTTGGTAACCCAAAAAATGGCAAAACCACGGAGG
>Ga0105241_10000776_pt1 | contig 24269 bp, 18 predicted proteins | sample KBSC64metaG_FD_80422 | JGI IMG/M metagenome (GOLD analysis project Ga0105241, IMG submission 80422) | Corn rhizosphere microbial communities from Kellogg Biological Station, Michigan, USA - KBS C6-4 metaG | ecosystem: Host-associated > Plants > Roots > Rhizosphere > Soil | place: Michigan, USA... | reverse complement strand
TCGGCTATCTTTTTGAACAAACCGGTATTATACAATTCAATATTGGTTTGCGTTACGAGCATGTATTTAGCGAATATGGTCAAAACATGTTTTCACTGAGAATTTCACACGCATTTAGTTTTGGCAGAAGAGAATAACCATTAATATAATTTTTCCCTTCCCGGGCGAGTTTCCGCCTGTACAATCCTTTTAACGTGAATGATCTTAAGCGGCACCCATCGTTGTGATATATGAAGTCCTTACTCAATGTATACATATTGAAAATGCGGTTAAACCTAAACTGCGATGAAATGCTGGCTTGTCCCAAATTGAAAGTCACCCGCATGCTATGAATGGCCAATAATATGGCGACTGAAACAATTTTTTCTTCGCTCCGGAAAATGCGAATCTTTTTTGCAGGTGTTTCCCTATCTGTTCTTACTTTTTGAAGAACAAAATTATTTATCCTTATTCGTGTAAACTATATGCACTTGGCCGAAGGGTTACCGTTCGGGGGATACAATCTTTTAATATGAATGGTCCAAAGCGGCATTCGCCGCTATGCCATATCAAATCTTTAATCCATGTATAAATTCCGGAAATCCCGGTTAAACGCCCATGATAAATACACCATATTTTAATGGCTGTAAATTTCCCGCTCTGGCGATGCGCGCTTGCGCAAATAAGCATTATTTAATAAATCCCCTTGGATATACAACCCTTTTTTACTATCATGCAGCGCAAATTCATTTTATTTTTTAATGAGGCAATAATGAATAGAATGAATGAGTTTAACCTTATCAAAACCCTGTTATGACCCTATACCGCAAGCTGGGCGGCATCAGCTTTTTTCTTATTCTTTCTCTGGCATCCCTTAGCCAAACGGCCCAGCCCAAAACATTGCTATGGCGTATTTCCGGCCATGGCCTGCAAAAACCTTCTTACCTCTACGGCACCATGCACCTGAACGATAAACGGCTTTTTATGTTTGGCGATTCGGTATACCAGGCCATTGAACAATCGGAAGGACTGGCCATAGAAGTAAACCCCGATGAAATGGGCGCCTACTATATCAACCAGTTGTTCGACCAGCTTGAAAACAGCAAAAAGCTGGCAGATATATTAAAAGACAAGGACTATAAAAAATACAGTGCAGCCCTGGCCAAAAAATTTAAAAAACCAGCCGCAGAAATTACTGCCAGGGACCTGGTAAAAGAAAAGAATAAATGGATGAACGACTATATGGAGAAAGGCGAGATGCCCACTTTTGTAGACGCTTACCTGTATAATATTGCCCGGCGCCAGGGCAAATGGCTGGGCGGTATTGAAGACATAGCCGACCAGGCCGGTTTGCTGGAAGATATGATTGACAAATCTGATATTGATAATATGCTGGCGGGCGAGTCTGCCGCCAGTTCAAAAGCCAGGAATGAAGGCCTGGATAAAATGATTGAATTGTACAGCAACCAGGATATTGAAGGTATTGAGTATATCACCAACGGGCAATCTACCCAGGACCAAAAAGACCGCCTGCTGATTAACCGTAATATAAAAATGGCCCGCCGTATGGACAGCCTGGCCCACCTGCGCACCATGTTTCTGGCCGTAGGTGCTGCGCATTTGCCCGGCGATAGCGGCGTTATTTATCTTTTACGGAAAAGAGGTTTCTCGGTAGAACCCGTGTTTTCATCAAAAAAACTGGACGCCAAGGATTATACTTTTAAGGAAGTACACCTGCCCTGGTTCCCGGTGACGGATAACCAGGGGATGTACCAGGCTTCCATGCCCGGCAACCCCGCCACGGTTAAACTGTTTGGCGTAATGGAAATGAAATTTTTGCTGGATATTTTTAATATGTCGGGCTACTGCAGCATGGCTTTTTTGTCGCCCGCCGGGTTTACCAATAAAGACAGCATATACAATGGCATGGCTATGCGCATGTTCCAGGCAGAAAAAGCACCGCCCTCAAAAATCATTCACGCCAATGGCATTGAAGGCCGCGAATTTATACAGGTAAAAAAAGGCGCCAATATACGTGCGCAGGTATTTTTACATAATAAATCGGTGTATTGTTTCTTTATGTACTCTATGAAAGAGGCTGGGATGACATCGGAAGATGCCAATCATTTCTTTAGTTCTTTCACCATCAATACAAATAAATCATTTAGCAGCCAGCCAATTGTTTTTACCGATTCCATCATGGGCATCAGTTGCGAACTACCTGCCACCCTGAGTTATAACAAAAAGCTTAGCAATAACAGCGATGAGGGTTGGAAGATCACTACCTATACCGGCACCGATCTTTCAAGTGGCAGTTATATCATGATTTTTTCAAAAGAGGTAAAGTCCAGTCACTATGTACCCACAGACAGTGTGGTGTTCAACGATTTTAATGATAATATCAAAAAGCAATACACCGACTTTCAGCTGCAGGAAAAAGTTTTACAAGGCAACAGGATGGTGAAGTTGATTGGCAAAAACCTGGAACAGCCCGACCTATATATGACTTCGCTTAATATACTGCAAAATGGCAGGAATATTCTTCTGCTGGCAATTACGGATTCAGCTCATTTGCATAGCCAGGCCACGGAAAGAATATTTGAATCTTTCCGCCTGGTGCCGCATCCGGCGGTTGAATGGAAAAGCAGGTCCGATGCCAATAATCGCTTTAGCAGCGAAGCACCTGCCGCTTTTCAATCCTATGTCAGTAAGGTATCCAATGAAGAACAATTCTGCGCATATGATACCACTACAGCTATCTCTTACATGGTTATTCCCGATACACTTGGAAAATATTTCTGGGCAAAAGACGATAGCAGCTTCTGGAAAAACCGTGTACGGGATAACCTGGGAGACGACTCCTTGTTGCAGCAATCACCAGTTGCCAATGGAGAACTCACCGGTATTGAGCTGCTGAGCATTCCCCCCAAAAATGCCAGCAGGTTTAAACGGATGCGGCTGCTGCAGGATGGTGATAAACTCTACAAATTATTTGTAAGCGCAGAGAAAGACATACTGTACAGCCCGCAGGCAAATAGTTTTTTTAGTTCCTTCAGAATACACAAACCATCAGGAAATAAAAACTTTATCAGCAGTTCAAAAGCCAGTTTACTGCTGGCAGACCTGCTGTCTGCTGATTCTGCCACACGCCGCAATGCCGATGCGGCTATCTACCGGGCGCCGTTTACAGAAGAAGACAGGGAGATTTTACAACAGGCGGTGTTTAAAAAATACGCATCGCCTTATTATACAACAGAGTCAACGAGCAGCAATTATACCATTGCCAACAAACTGGCATTGCTGAAAAGCGCTGCCACAGTTGATTTTATAAAAAATGCCTACGGTACCTTTTCAGAAAGAACAGATACCCTTAAAAATATTGCACTCGCTGTGCTGGCTAAAATAAACAGCAGGGAAAGTTATACCGCATTGGCGGCCCTGCTGCAGCAATCAAGGCCGCGGCAGCCATTTAATTATGCTTTTACCGAGGGCCTTAGAGATAGCCTGGCGCTTACGGCTGAGATATATCCAGTATTGCAGCAAATGGCCGCCGATACCATTCACGCTACACGTATTGCCGAAATAGCGAATGGGTTAGTAGACAGCGGTTTTCTCAAAATGCCTGCAATAAAACCCGCAGAAAAAGATTTTATACATGCAGCCGGTCAGTTGCTGCCAACGCTGCTGCACAACGAATTACCAGATTATCACATCTACAGCTTAATTACCCTGCTGGGCCGGTTTAAAGATGCGGCGGCAAACAGCATGCTGAATAGTTACCTGGGCGTTAAATCACTATATCTTCGCAAATCCGCCGCCCTGCAATTGCTGGGTAATGCACAACCAGTACCACCTGCTGTATTTACTGCCATGGCAGCCGACAAAAGCATACGCCATACATTATACACCGATTTGGCCGATGTAAAGAAAAAATCGCTCTTTCCTGCCCGTTATTTAAACCAGGCCAGTTTTGCTGAGTCGGCCATGTACCAGGCAGCTTCCAACGAAGACGATGACGAGGAACCGGCAGCCATGATTTTTTTGCAAACAAAAACGGCCGTTTACAAAAAGAAAACCTACATTTTTTATCTCTATAAGGTTTCTTATGATGGCGAAGAGCCTGCCGAGTTTCTGGGTATTGCCGGCGGCTATGCTGTAACGGGCAAGGGACTTGAGCCGGTGAGCGAGCTTTCTGGCATTTACCGTGAAAGACCCTTTGAAGCCAAACAGATAAACAGCCTGCTGAAAGCATACCTGGCATCGCTGGAAAAAGAACAGGAAAATACAACTGACGAATAAGGCCGTTGTTGCCGACGTTGGTTTCATTTTACTCATAAGCCGGAGATCACAAATTGTGGGCTCCGGCTTTTAAGTACTATCGCATTTACAAAAAACAGGCAGACCATTTCCTGCCTTTGCAATTTATCTTTGTGAAAATGCAAAATGACTGAATGGTAATTATAGCGGAATGACGCGCTAATTATGCCCTGGCATTTCGTTTTCAATAACTTATATATTCTTTGTACCTTTAAGAAGATACTTCGCTTGCCACTGCAATCCCTCCCGGGAAAACTAACCGCAACATCGCCTCACCGCATGGTGCCAGTTTTAATTTGTAGTCTGCACTGAAAACCAGCATTACCTATTCCTGTTTAAAGAGGGTTGTATGGCAGATATTTTTATCAGTTATTCCAGTGAAGACAAAACCATCGTTCAAAAAATTGCTGCCCTGCTGGAAGCAAAGGGATGGAGTGTATGGTGGGACCGGCAAATACCCATTGGCCAGAAATATGATACCGTTATAGAAAATGAACTGCAGCAGGCAGCCTGTGTACTGGTAATATGGACACAAAGATCAGTGGCTTCGGAATGGGTAAAGAATGAAGCGCTGGACGCTGCGCAGAAAAATATACTGGTGCCGGTAATGCTGGAACAGGTCACCCTTCCATTGGCATTCCGCCGCATTGAATCGGCCATGCTCATTGGCTGGAATGGAGACGAGCATCATCCCGAACTGTCTATGCTGTACAATGCAATCGGAAGTATACTGCACCCGGAAAATAAAACCACCCTGGTCAATGGTAACGGTCAGGTCCACCACAATAAAAAATTTTGGACGGGGCTGCAGCCAATTCTTCTCTATTTGGTTATTGGCGCAGGATTATTGGTAATTGTATTGGGCGCTATCTTTTACTTACCAAAAAACCCGGATAAAATGGTTACCATCCGGGTGTTCGACTGGAAGAAAAAACCCATTACCCAGGGCAGTATAAAAATATATTTGAACGAATATATCAGAACGGCATCCATAGACAATATGGGCCAGGCGCTTTTTACCGGTATACCTGGCGCAGCCGCCACCCAAAAAATGAAGATAGAAGTATCCAGCCCCGGTTATGCTACCAAAAATTATGATACCCTTGTTGATAATAATAAACCGCTGGAACTGGTATTGCCGCTTACTGCAGTCATTATGATATCCGGTAAGGTAAAAACGGCCGCAGAAATGCCCATTAAAGGCGTTGAAATAGGCGTAGACGGCACCAGGTACTACGCCGTCTCCATTACAGACGGCACCTATAATTTACGACTGGAGGAATATACGCTGGGTGATGAGATTACCATTACTACCTCGCACCCAGACTATGAAGACAAAACCATTTCGCTCCGTATTAATTCGCCCGATATAACCAACGAAGACATTTTTCTGAATCCTGTAAAACACTTACCTGTAAAACACAAAGGACTATGAAAAGAATTGTTGTTTACCTCGGCCTTATTTTTTCAATTTATAACGCAAACGGGCAGTCGCTTATAATAAAGGGGAAAATAAAATGCATGAACCAGGATGCCAATTCAACCAAAGGCGCAGAAAATGTAATCGTAGTGCCCGCTTTTTTGCCTGCAAGATCTGCCATCACCACATCCCGGCCCCAGGGTTATTTTGAATTCAATACGGGTGTACCCATCAGCAGCCTGCAGGATAAGGTAGTGACGGTATATGTTATTTCAAGATGCACATCCTGCAAAGAAATCGCAAAACATATTTTTATTTCGGAAGACCAGGACCGGCAAAACAAGGATGATGCAAAACACTATGTAACCATAAAAGACTGGATGCTGAACGCCAATTGTAAGAAGGCGGAACTGTCTGCTTTTTCTGCAGACAGTTTATTAAAGATGGTAGTAAAACAACCTGCAGAAGACCTGGATAAAGTATCAGCGGCAACAGCCCTCACCGGTACACCGGCAGCACTGAATTTCTTAACCAACCTGGTTACGGTAGCAGCCGCTGCCCCTGCGGGAGATTTTAGGTTGTCACGATTATTGCCGGGTAAAATTCATTATGGCGAATTCTTATTTGCTTCGCCGGTAATGCATTCGGCCAATACAGGCTTTAATTTTTCTCCTTCAAGAGACATGTCGGAAGCCGTTTTCTGGAACCCGTCTGCCATAGCCGGTAGCAGGAAACCTGGTAATATTAGTTTGCTCACCAATTTCAGGAATAATGTAAAAGCAGGCGGCTACTGGCAACTGGATAAACAAATATCGCTGGGCGGTGGTTTTATATTTACCGCCCAGGACGAATTCAGGAACTCATTTTTTGTTAATCTTAATAATGCCGGCGATCCCCCCCGCGAAGTAGATTCCCTCAGTATGCGGTTAAAAGAATTCGCCGCATTTGTAAGCCCCGTGTATAAAATCAATAACCAGTTCAGCGTTGCAGTAACCATTAAATCCATCTGGCAGCATTTTAATATTCCTTATAGAGTGTTTGCTGTTGATCAAAGTAATATCGCCGATACCAGTATAAGAAAACAACATTTTGAGGCAGACCTGTCTGCTACGTATAAAATCAGCAACGCTTTCCAGGCGGGTATTAATATAATGAACCTGGCCGGCACAAAATTGTATGCAGATGCATTTGTTCCGGGCCGGCCCGTTACGCCGCTGCAAAACCAGCGCTCACTGGGATTGGGCTTGTTGTATAAATGGCAACGCCTGAACCTGGGAAGCGATATTTTGTTTACTGCCAATGGATTTTATGATGCCTCATTCGGCGCCAGCTATGTACCATTTAACAATGCGCTATTGTGTGCAGGTATTGCGGTTAAACAACTGAGTTATTCACTGGCCTTCAGAATAAAATATTTCAGGATTGCCTATATCAATGATAATCATTGGCTGGTCAATGAAAAAAGAAAGGGTAAAAACGGCATTTTAAACGGAAGTATTTATGGCGGCTTTATTTTCGATTTCAAATAAATCGACATCATTTCAATGCAACTTTGCATCGGCGCAATACCAGCAACCGCTTATTTCCTAATTTAGCGCATGAGCAAGATTAGCTTTGCACGTGAAAGAGGAAGAGCAGCGACTACCGGTACCGATACACAAAAACCCACGCTGAAAGAAAAATTTGCCGCCCTGCGCAACCTGCCCAGGTTCTTTATACTGGTGTGGCAAACCAATCATTGGTATACGATACTAAATGCCTTGCTGCGGTTACTGCGTTCAGCCGTACCGGTTGCCATCTTATATGTCGGAAAGCTCATTATAGATGAAGTTGTACATCTAAGCAAAACCACCGATGCCAGCCATGCTTTTTTATGGAAACTGGTAGCCGCAGAATTTGCGCTGGCAATCATATCGGATGCGCTCAGCCGCGCCATTGCATTAATAGATAGTTTGCTGGGCGACCTGTTTTCCAACTATACTTCTGTAAGAATTATGGAGCATGCGGCCACCCTGGACCTGGACCAGTTTGAAGACTCTGCTTTTTATGATAAACTGGAACGTGCCAGGCAGCAGACAGTTGGCCGTACCATTTTACTATCGCAGGTATTAACGCAGGTACAGGATTTAATTACCATGGCATTCTTGGCAGCCGGTCTGATGGCATTCAATCCCTGGCTGATATTATTGCTGCTGGTGGCCATTGTGCCGGCATTCCTGGGAGAATCTTATTTTAACGATCGCAGTTATGCACTTACCCGCGGACAAACGCCGGAACGGCGCGAACTGGATTACATGCGTTACCTGGGCGCCAGCGATGAAACTGCCAAAGAAGTAAAACTATTTAACCTCTCCGGTTTTTTAATAGACAGGTTCAAAACACTCAGCAACAAATTTTATGCGGCCAATAAAAGACTGTCAACAAAACGGGCTGCATGGGGTGTAGGCTTCGCTTTACTGGGTAGTGCAGGCTATTATGCTGCTTATGTGGTAATGATTACAAAAACGGTACAGGGTGCGCTTACCATTGGTACACTTGCTTTCCTGGCAGGTTCTTTCCGACAGCTAAGAAGTTTGCTGGAAGGCATTTTATCAAGATTTACCAGCGTATCGCAGGGTGCTATTTACCTGCGCGATTTCTTTGAGTTTTTTGAAATAACCCCAAAAATAAAAGTAAACGCCCATCCCATTCCATTTCCAAATCCCATTAAAGAAGGTTTTGTTTTTGAAAATGTAGGTTTTCATTATCATAACAGCGTCAACTGGGCCAACCGTCATCTTAGTTTTACCCTTAAAGCAGGCGAAAAGCTGGCGCTGGTAGGAGAAAACGGCGCGGGCAAAACAACATTGGTAAAATTGCTGGCGCGATTATACGATCCCACCGAAGGGCGTATTCTGCTGGATGGTGTTGATCTGCGCGAGTATGATATCATGGATTTGCGGCGCAATACCGGTATTATTTTCCAGGATTACCTGCGGTACCAGATGAGCTTTGCACAAAACATTGCAGTAGGCAATATCGACGAGCTCAATAACCGCGCATTGATAGAACAATCGGCAGAAAAAAGTCTGGCCAGCCTGCTGGCAAAGCGGCTGCCGGATCAATATGATCAGGCATTGGGTCGGCGGTTTAACAATGGCGTAGAGCTAAGTGGTGGTGAATGGCAAAAAGTAGCATTGGCGCGCGCCTATATGAAAGAAGCGCAGTTACTTATTCTTGATGAGCCTACCAGTGCACTGGATGCCCGCGCCGAATACGAAGTGTTCCAGCGCTTTGCTGAACTTACAACAGGCAAATCTGCAGTACTTATTTCTCACCGTTTTTCTACCGTGCGCATGGCTGATCGTATACTGGTGCTTGATAAAGGGCAGTTAATAGAAATTGGAAGTCATGAAAAACTCTTACAGCAAAATGGCCGTTATGCAGAATTGTTCCAGTTGCAGGCCAAGGGATACCGGTGATTATCGGATGCAGTAGTTTCAATTAACCTGGCTATCAGTTATTGCACATGTCCGCAATCCCTGACATTTTTTCCTTTTCTGTTTGTTACCGCATCACCCATATCCTCACGCGCTTCTTCGGCCAGTTTTTGCAATGCTTCCACTATTTCGGGATAGCTGTCTTTTACATCGTAACGTTCACCGGGGTCGCGCCGCAGATCATATAAGGCCAGTTCGTACTGACGCTTTTCATTGGTTTGCCCGGCATGCCCGTCTTTACCAGGTGCAAAACCTTCATAAGACCTTCCCACATGCGGCAGTACCAATTTCCATTGATCCCTGCGCACCGCTTCCAGTTGATTGGTAGCATAGTAATAATAAAATACTTTTCTTGGTTCAGCAGCGGCATCTCCCTTTAACAACGAAATAATATTTACGCCATCAATTTTATGTTCAGGTAGTTTGCCTTCGGTAATGGCTGCAATAGTGGGTAAAAGGTCAATGGTGCTTGCCAGTTTATTGCATACTGTGCCGGCAGGTATTACGCCGGGCCAGCGCATTACACAGGGTTCTTTTTGTCCTCCTTCCCAACTGGTGCCTTTGCCTTCCCGCAGGCCACCCGTGTTGCCGGCGTGGTTACCAAAATTCAACCAGGGTCCATTGTCGCTGGTAAAAACAACCAATGTGTTTTTTTCCAGCTGGTATTGCGCAAGCGTCTTCATAATTTCACCCACACTCCAGTCAATCTCTTCTATTACATCTCCGTATAAACCCTGTTTACTTTTTCCCTTAAATTTCGAAGAAGCAGCAATGGGTACATGGGGCATAGAGTGGGCCAGGTACAAAAAAAATGGATGTTGTTTATTTCTTGCAATAAAGTCAACTGCCTTCTCCGTATATAAAGTGGTTAGTGTTGCCTGGTCTTCAAGGGTGGCAATGGTTTTAATTTTTTCATTACCATTTATCAATGGCAGGGGGGGGTATTTGCTCCTCCTGTCTGCCGTATCGGTTACAGGATTGCCATCATAATCAACCGGCCACATATCATTCGAATAAGGCAACCCCAGGTATTCGTCAAAGCCATGTTGCAATGGTAAAAATTGTTTTTGCCAGCCTACATGCCATTTACCAAATACCGCCGTAGCATAGTTTTTTTCTTTCAGCATTTCCGCAATGGTCTTTTCTTCCTTGCTCAATCCCGTTTTTGATGATGGCATCAGCGCATTGAAAATATTAATACGGTTGGGGTAACAACCCGTTAGCAGTGCCGCCCGCGATGCAGAACATACCGCCTCCGCGGCATAAAACTGTGTAAACAGCATGCCCTGGTTGGCCAGCTTATCAATATTCGGGGTGGTGTATAATGTTGCGCCATATTTGCCAATATCGCCATAACCCAGGTCATCGCAGAATATAATAATTATGTTGGGATGTTTTGCATCAATGCTTTGCTTTTGCGCATACAAATAGCTGTTTAATAAAAGCATCGCTACCATTGCCACAACAGCCTTTGTAAAAAAGCAAATTATTTTTTTCATATGTTTCAATTCAGGTAATTAATTACGGGTTTAATATTTCTTCATTATCTGCACCAGTGACCGGGCAATGAGTGCATAGCCTTTGTCTGAAGGATGCAACCCATCGTAGGTAATATTGATTGCCGCGGGCGGATAGGGATATTCATCCGTGTCGGGGTTAAAAGGAATATCTATAAAATCGGGGTATGGATAGTTTTTGTAAGTGCCGGCTGCTGTAGGATCTTTCAGCCGCTTAAATTTTACCAGTTGTTGTAAGCCCATGCCTTTTTTGTTATACAGATCCACCAAATCAACATGTTCATAGCCTGCGATTTCTTTTATGGCTGCTGCAAATTGTTGCAGCGATTGCCCGTTTTTTTCTTTGTAGGAGCCCCAGGCATTGTTTTTCATGTTATTGATGTATACAAAATCCACTCTTTGCATGGGCGTAATAAGAATGATTTTTGCATCCTTGTTTAAACTGCGCAGTTTATTCATGATAATACGGAATGATCCATATACGGTATTGTTGCCCGTATTGCTGGTATAATCATTCAGTGTGCCCAGCGGCCGGCCCTGCCACCAGTCATTGGTTCCCAAAAAAACAGAATACACATCGGCTTTTACAATACCAAGGGTTTCTATTTCTTTCGCAATGCCACCCGACGTCCAGCCATTATGTCCCTGGTTAATATAGCTCACAGAAGGCAGCTTTTCAACCACCCTTGTCATATAACCCCTGGTTACACGGTTACCGGTTTCATTGGTATGGTCATTCAAATAAGTAATAGAGTCGCCAATGGCTACCCAGGTAATTGGTTTTGGCGCGAAAGAGGAAACACCCACGATAATGGCAAACAAAACGAGCAGCTTTTTCATTTTTATATTTTTAGCTATAGTTTAATCAGTTCTTAATGGATGATGGAATTATTTGATGAAGATAGTATTTTGACAGGTTTTGCAGTGCCGCTTGCGATGCAATCGAAAATGCCCAATAGGTTCTGCATTCAAAATCCTTTTTGCATATTCCCTGCGGCAGGTTATATTTAATAAAACTTGCGGTATGAGAAACCTTTTGCTCTTAATTCTTCTTACATGCGGAAGCAATGTTTTGATGGCCCAGAACAGTAAAGTATATGACGAGCTTTCATTGAAAAGCAAGATACTTGGCATGGACAGAAAATACGCCATCTACCTGCCTCCCGGCTACGAAACTTCGCAACGCAGTTACCCGGTTTTATATTTATTGCATGGTGGAGGAGACGATCAGACAGGCTGGGTACAATTTGGCGAAGTACAACATATAACCGACAAAGCCATTGCAGAGGGAATGGCCACCCCTATGGTAATTGTAATGCCCGATGCAAATACCGGTAAACGGGGTTACTCAAACAATGCCACCGGTACCTGGCGCTATGAAGATTTTTTCTTTCAGGAATTTATGCCCTTTATTGAAAAAACCTATCGCATAAAAGCAGATAAACATTACCGTGCGGTGGCTGGTTTGTCAATGGGCGGAGACGGCACATTTACCTACGCATTGCATCATCCTGAATTGTTTTCCTCTGCCTGCCCGCTCAGTGCCGGCACCGGACCGTTAACCCCGGAGGATGCTAAAACACGGCTGACGAAAGAAACTCCCGGCATCTCAGACCAGGATATAACGGCCTACTACAACCGCCAAAGTGTACTGGTCCTGGTAAATAATATGCCGGATACATTGAAGAAGGCCGTTCGCTGGTATATTGATGTGGGCGACGATGATTTTTTGTACGAAGGCAATTCGCTGGTACACATCGCCATGCGTAAAAAGGATATTCCGCATGAGTTTCGCACACGCGATGGAGCACATAACTGGACTTACTGGCGTACCGCATTGCCGGCGGTGCTGGAGTTTGTGTCGCAGGCATTTCATCAGTATTAGAAAGGGTAAGGTGACAGCTAAGCCTTAAGGGCTGCTTTTAATTTTGATTTTTTCCTTATGCCTTTTCTCAAAATCTGCGAATCTGCGGCAATAAATCCCGAATTTTACAAAAAATAGAAGCATGCAAATGGCAGCGCTGAAAGCAAACCGTGTATTGGATTTTTTGGATCAATTTAAAGCAATTGCCGGCGCGCAATATGTGTTGGCAGATGATGAGTCATTGCAGCAGTATGGCCACGATGAAACAGAAAGCCTGGTCTTTCTTCCCGATGTGGTAATACGGCCACGTACGGCAGAAGAAATAAGTGCCATTATGAAAATCTGTAACCAGCACAGGATACCGGTAACACCGCGTGGCGCCGGTACCGGGTTAAGCGGGGGCGCGCTACCGCATTTGGGCGGCGTATTACTCAGTACCGACAGGATGAATACTATACTGGACATTGACGAACGCAACCTGCAGGTAACTACAGAACCGGGTGTTATTACAGAAATACTAATGAATGCGGTAAAAGATAAGGGACTGTTTTATCCGCCAGACCCTGCCAGCCGCGGTTCTTGTTTTATTGGCGGCAATATTTCAGAAAACAGCGGTGGGCCCAAAGCCGTGAAATACGGTGTGGTAAGAGATTATGTATTAAACCTGCAGGTGGTATTGCCTACGGGAGAAATTATGTGGACGGGTGCCAACGTGTTGAAAAATTCTACCGGTTATAACCTTACACAACTTATTGTGGGCAGTGAAGGCACATTGGCGGTGATAACTAAAATTGTTTTACGATTAATCCCACTTCCCAAATATGATTTGCTGATGCTGGCGCCATTCAAATCGCTTGAAAAAGCGGGCGAAGCAGTGAGCGCTATTTTCAGGGCGGGTTTTACACCCAGCGCTTTGGAACTGGTAGAAATTGACGCCCTGCAGATTGTCAGTGAAATGGTGGGCAGCACGGCAGTGCCGCTTACTGCCGGCACGGAGGCGCAACTGATTATTGAAGTAGACGGTAATAATATGGATGTGCTGATGAGTGATATGGAGGCAATTGGTGTATTACTGGCAGACTATGATGCAGGTGATTTATTTTTTGCTGATGATGCGCAGCAAAAAGCAGAATTGTGGAAACTGCGCCGCCGCGTTGCAGAAGCAGTAAAACTGGTGGGCTATAGCATTGAAGAAGACACGGTGGTACCACGTGCCGAATTGCCCGCATTAATTCGTGGCGTAAAGGAAATAGGAAAAAAATATAATTTTCAGGCAGTATGTTATGGCCATGCGGGCGATGGCAACCTGCATATACGCATTAAAAAAGAAGGCACCGTTAGCAGCCATGGCAATGCTGCCATGACGGAAAGCCTGCGGGCCTTGTTTATGCTGGTAAAAGAACTGGGCGGCACCATCAGCGGAGAACATGGCGTTGGGTTGATACAAAAGGGGTACATGGATATCGTATTTGAAGAGAAGCACCTGGAGCTGATGCGGCAGATTAAAAGTGTTTTCGATCCCAATAATATTTTAAATGCCGGGAAAATTTTTCCTTAACAAGGCATTAATACATGTTTTTAAAACAATTGCGTTCTTTTGGTGTAAAATAACAGTTGAAAGTATACCCGGTACAATTGCTTTTTAGTAAACTTTTTATCTTTCACTTCGTCGTACTTTTAAACAGATAGCATGGTAAAGAAAATATTGACGGTGGTTTTGTTTTTCGCTGCTTGTTATAGCGTCTCAGCCCAGCGCTATTACCGCGAGGGCGAAAGGGGCCGCGACAGGGAAGCCTATGAAGACGATCAGACTTATGGTGATGGGTTTAAAACGGAGCACCTTTTTATAGGTGGTAATCTTGGTTTGGGCTACGACAGTTATACCTTCAGCGCAGGCATCTCTCCCGAAGTTGGTTATTCATTTGCCAGATGGTTTGATGCCGGTGTATTGGTGAATCTAAATTATTCTTCAGAAAGGGCCGACCCTTATTATAATGATAATACCCGGCTCCGCAGCTTCAATTATGGTATTGGCGCATTTGCCCGTGCCTATCCTTTGCCATTTCTTTTTTTGCAGGCAGGCCCGGAAATGAATTGGATACATTACAGCTACAAATCTTTTTCCGGCGGAACATCGGGGTCGTATGATACCCAGGCCGCCAGTTTACTGCTGGGAGTAGGGTATGGTCAGCGTCTTGTTGGGAAAAGCAGTATGCACCTGGCCTTGCTGGTGGATGTTTTAAATAACAAAGATTCACCTTATCTGGATAGTTATGGCCGTATCATCCCGGTATTAAAAGCCGGTTTCGACATTTATTTCCATCCAAAAAGGAAGTAATGTTTTTTGCAGATAAATTATCAAAAGCCCCGGCATTGCTATGACCGGGGCTTTGCTTTTATCCAATCTTATTAAAAACTTCCAGCGGTGTATTGCAAAGAACAATTCTTTCTTCTACTGGTTCATATAGAAAATTTTCTTTTTCGAGGTAGCGAAGGTGATTAATAAGATGGGTATAAAAACCCGCAGAGTTGAGGATGTAAATCTTTTTGTCGTGGATCTTTAGCTGGTTCCAGGTCACCATTTCAAACAATTCATCAAGGGTGCCAAAACCACCCGGTAATATAACGGCGGCATCGCTCATGTCGTACATCATTTTTTTTCGGCTATGCATATCTGGTACTACTGCCAGCTCCGTTAACCCCAGGTGCTGATGTTCCCATTCTGTCAATACTTTTGGAATAACACCCATTACAGCGCCACCATTGGCCAGCACAGCGTCTGCCACGGCACCCATCAGTCCCTTTTTACCACCGCCATACACCAGTTTTAGCTTCAGCATGGCCAGGTATTTGCCCAGTTCAACTGCATGTTCCGCATACAAAGGGTTGGCGCCGTTCTGGGATCCGCAAAATACAGCGACTGATTCAATCGTCATGATATTGATTTTTTGAAGTGACCAGGTATTTAAAACCAGAACGCAACTTAACAAAGAGTTTTATACCTTCAAATATATTTTATATAAACTGAAAGTTAACTAATATACCACTTTACTATGTCGCCGTTGTTATTGTTCTCTTTTATCATTGTGTATTTTGTCATTCTGCTGGTAGTAGCCTGGTATACATCACGTAATTCAAATAATGACTCTTTTTTCATTGGCAACAAAAACTCCAACTGGATGCTGGTAGCCTTTGGCATGATTGGTACATCGCTAAGCGGCGTTACTTTTGTAAGCGTACCCGGCGCAGTAGCCAATGAGTCATTTGCTTATTTCCAGATAACACTGGGCTATCTTATCGGCTACCTTATCATTGCATTTGTACTGTTGCCATTGTACTATCGCATGAATCTTACTTCCATCTACAATTATCTTGGCAACCGGCTGGGTTTTACTTCCTATAAAACAGGTGCTTCCTTTTTTATCTTATCGCGCACCCTGGGTGCTACGGCAAGGCTATACCTGGTGGTAAATATTTTACAGGAGGCCATACTGAAGAGTTTTGGCGTGCCTTTCTGGGTAACTACACTGGTTATTTTAATTATGATTTTGTTTTACACCTACGAAGGCGGTGTAAAAACGATTGTATATACCGACACCCTGCAAACCAGTTGTATGCTGGCAGGGCTGGTTATCTGTGTAATCTATATTCTTAATAACCTGCACCTGGGTATTGGCGACAGCCTGGCCATGATGAATGAAAAGGGCTATTCAAAAATATTTTTTACAAATCCCGGCAGCAAACTGTTTTTTGTGAAGCAAATACTTGCCGGCGCATTTATTACGATTACCATGACGGGCATGGACCAGGAAATGATGCAGAAAAACATCTCAGTTAAAAGATTACAGGATTCGCAAAAAAACGTAGTTACACTGGGATGTATATTATTGCTTGTAATTGTATTGTTTCTTTTTCTGGGTGGTTTGCTGTATTTGTATGGCGAATCAGCAGGTGGTCATTTTGCTGTGTCAGCAACGGGGGCAAAAACTTTTATGATTGGCGGTCACAATGCGATTGGAGACAAACTCTTCCCCTTTATTGCCTTAAACCATATGCCGCCGCTGGTATCGGTTATTTTTATCGTGGCGCTTATTTCTGCGCTGTTTCCCAGTGCGGATGGCGCTATTACCGCCATTACTTCTTCTTTTTGTATTGACATTCTTGGTATTCAGCGCAACCCGGATTTAGCCGATGCTGCCAGGAAAAAGACAAGACAGCGGGTACATTTAACGGTGGCAGCCATATTTCTTGTTTTTGTATTGATTTATAAATGGATCAACAGCGCCAGTATGATTGGTGTAATCCTTGTTGTTGCTGCGTATACATATGGGCCTTTACTGGGTCTGTTCTCATTTGGTATACTCACAAAAAGAAAAGTACAGGATAATTTGGTACCTGTAGTTTGCGTAACCGCGCCCATTATCTGTTATATACTTGATAAGTACCAGCAACAGCTGCTGGGCGATTTTAAAATAGGTCTTGAATTGCTGATAATAAACGGCTTACTTACCTTTTCAGGCCTGTTAATAATCTCAAAAAAAGTGCCTGCTGTAAACTAAAACTACTTTTTATACGTTTTATAAATGAGTGCCATCGCATTTCGCAGCAAACGAAAACGATGGCATTTATTGTCTGTATGAATGAATTTGGTGGCTGCTGCGGCGCAGCAGCACCTAAAAATAACGGGTTTGGATAAACCCTGTAAACCCCTAAATAAGTGGAAGTATGCATGACACAATTAAGATGAACAAACAGCGCAGGTGGAGTGAGTCGAAAGCGCAAAGCAGTTGGCAGATCTTTAAAATTATGGCGGAATTTGTGGATGGCTTTGAAGCACTGGCAAAACTTGGACCCTGTATTTCTATATTTGGAAGCGCCCGCACAAAAGAAGAAAACCCTTATTATGAGCTGGCCGTGGAAATTGGGAAACGTTTGTCTGAGGAAGGATTTGGAATTATATCGGGTGGAGGACCGGGTATTATGGAGGCGGCCAACAAGGGTGCCCAACTGGGCGGCGGCAAGTCTGTTGGCTTAAACATAGAATTGCCCTTTGAACAGGAATCGAACCATTATATCGACCGCGACGCTAATCTGAATTTTGACAACTTTTTTGTACGCAAAACCCTTTTTACAAAATACTCACAGGGCTTTGTAATGATGCCGGGCGGTTTTGGTACCATGGATGAATTTTTTGAAGTAGCAACCCTTATACAAACAGGTAAAATGACACAGGTGCCATTGATACTGGTTGGCAAAAGCTACTGGGGCGGCCTTATGAACTGGATGGAAATGATTATGCAAAAGGAAAAAAATGTGTCTGCAAAAGATTTGGAACTGCTGAAAATGGTTGATACGGCAGAAGAAGTAGTGGAAGAAGTGCTGCAGTTTTACTCCAAGCATTCATTGCAACCAAATTTTTAGGGAGATCAGGGCGGCTTATGGCCCGCTCTTCAGCCTTATACCTTGTACTTCATATCTTTGCGGAAACGTTAATAATGGATCTTATTCTTCCGCTGGTACAGGCGTATGCTGAGCAATACACTTCTCCGGAAGATGCTCTTTTACAAAAGGTTCATCAGCAAACACTGGCTCACCCGCATGCGCATATGCTTAGCGGTCACCTGCAGGGCAAATTACTGGAATTGCTGAGCCTGTTGCTGAAACCCCGGCGAATACTGGAAATTGGCACTTTTACAGGCTATAGCGCGCTCTGTCTTGCCAGGGGGCTTGCCGCAGATGGAGAGCTGCATACCATTGAGTTAAGAGAAGAAGACGCAGCTGTGGCGCGCCAAAATTTTAACTTGTCTGATACAAATGATAAAATATTTTTGCACACCGGAAATGCGATGGATATCATTCCGGGCCTTAACCAGGAATGGGACCTGGTTTTTATTGACGCCGATAAAACCGGTTATATTGATTACTATAAATTGGTGTTGCCCGGGTTGAAAAAAGGCGGAGTTATACTGGCAGATAATGTTTTTTTTCATGGTGAGGTGCTGCAGTCGCCACCAACGGGCAAGAACGCCAAAGCCATACAGTCATTTAATGAATACATTCAGCAGGATGACAACGTAGAACAGGTATTGCTTACAGTGAGAGATGGGTTAATGCTGATTTTTAAAAAATAACTATGCGCGCACGGATTATTTTCTTTTTGTTGATGGTTACTGCGGGTGCCAGTGCCCAGAAAACCGAAGATATTGTTAACTATATTAACACCTACAGGGATATTGCCATTGCAGAAATGCAGCGTACAGGCGTTCCGGCAGCCATCAAACTGGCACAGGGCATACATGAAACCCAGGCAGGTACCAGCGACCTGGTAAGAAAATCAAATAATCATTTTGGAATCAAATGCAAAAATACCTGGACGGGCGATAAAGTGTACCATGACGACGATGCACGCGGCGAATGTTTCCGCAGTTATACAGAACCCGAGCAATCCTACCGCGATCACTCCGATTTTTTAAAAGCCAGTCCTCGTTATGCTTTCCTTTTTCAACTGGACCCCACAGATTATAAGAGCTGGGCAACCGGTTTAAGGCAGGCGGGTTATGCTACCAATTACCGCTATGCACAAATACTGATTAAACTGATTGAGGATTATAACCTGGAGCAATACACGCTGATTGCAATGGGCAAGCTGCCCCCTGTTAACGACGCAGTGGTTGCTAACAATGCCACCGGCAATACCTCTTCAGTCGTTATCCAGGCCCTTAACCCTACGGTACCGGGACAAAATTCGCCCGGCGCTGCCGCAGAACCAAAAATCGCAGTCCCTGTTCCTTCTTATCCCGATGGCGAATTTTCTATCAATAGGGCCAGGGTGGTTTTTGTAAAAGAGGGCACTGCGTTGCTTACGGTTGCCGAAGAACATCATATTTCTTTCGCCCGCCTGCTCGACTTCAATGATCTTTTTGACGGCGATGTAATAAAATATGACCAGTTAATTTTTTTACAGCGCAAACGAAAAAGCGGTGCAACAGAATTTCATACCGTACAGCCGGGAGAAACATTGTATTATATATGCCAGGCAGAAGGTATACGCATGGAAAGCCTGCTGGCATATAATTTACTGACTGAAAAAATGCAGCCTGCGCCCGGTGAGAAATTATACCTGCAGGCTACCGCGCCAGCCCGGCCTTTACTGGCAGAAGAAAAAAAAGCCATCATGAAAGAGGCTGTAGTTCAGGCAGTCCCCAAACCAGCAGACACTACTACGCATATTGTACAAACAAAAGAAACTTTGTATAGTATTTCAAAAAAATACGGGGTTAGTATGGAGCAATTAAGGTCCTGGAACAAGTTGGATACAATGGATGTTAAAATTGGCCAGCAATTGCTGATTCACAGCAATTAAACACCGCTGGTTTGCGCATTTGGGAAAACAAAATGCTAATTTTAGATCGGCTTACTGCAGGCGCATATGGTACCACTAAACTAACTTTCTATTCATGCAAAACTTACGCGTTCACGATAAGGAATTCGAGCCCTATTTATCTGCAGAAGCTATTGCAGAAAAAATAGAAAAAATGGCCAGTGCCATTAACAAAGACTATGCAGGCAAAAAGCCATTGTTTATCGCTATTTTAAACGGCTCCTTTATTTTTGCTTCGGATTTGTTTAAGAGTATTTCTATCGAGGCGGAGATTTGTTTTATTAAACTGGCTTCCTATAAGGGAACCAAATCCAGCGGACAGGTAGTTACAGCCATCGGTCTTGATACAGACATAATTGGCCGCCACGTTGTAATACTGGAAGATATTGTAGATACCGGCAGAACTTTAAGCCAATTTTTACCCCAGCTACACCATCAGCAACCCGCGTCTCTGGCCATTGCCGCCCTGCTGCACAAGCCCGAGGCCACTGTGTACCATCTTAAGATTGATTACCTGGGTTTCTCAATACCCAATAAATTTGTGCTGGGCTATGGCCTTGACTATGATGGATTGGGCAGAAATATTAAGGAAATATACCAACTGGTAGGATAGAAACGTTTTATCGGCTGTTAACCTTACTTCCCGGCTTACCGGGGCATACTCAATTACAGGTCAGATATCCGGTTGAAAAATATAATCATCATATTGCTAAGCCTGTTTATCAGCTTTTCACTACCTGCACAATACTACCTGCGTGGTGAAGTGAGAGATGAAACCAGTGCGCCCCTGCCCAATACCAAAATCTTGCTCCATTCTACAGGTTATGTTTACTATGCCGGCAGTTCCGGCGGTTTTGGCATACTATCTACCCAAAAGGATGATTCTGTTACCGTTTCATACGAAGGCTACCAGGATCTCAGGCTGAAATTATCTGCTGTTACCTATACCAATATTACCCTTAAACCGCAACGCGTGGTGGGTAACCTGCACAAAAACAGGCTGGTATCAATTACAAAAGATATGCATTGGGATGAAAAGCACAACTGGTCGGTGGGCGGCGAAACCTATAGCAACCTGGTGGAAAATGAATTTATCCCGGCAAAAAAGTACCCCGAGACAGGATTTGCCATTAATACCGATAAGGCCTCTTATAGCAATATGCGCCGTTTTATAAATATGGGTAGTACAGTGCCGCCAGATGCAATAAGAATTGAAGAATTGCTCAACTATTTCAATTTTGGGTACACAGCGCCGCCCAAAGACAGCGTTTTTGATTTTGCTGCTCACCTTACCACCTGCCCGTGGAATACAGATAATGAACTGTTTTACCTAAAGGTTTGCGCAAAAAAAGTAAATCTTGATACGGTACCAGCCAGCAATCTGGTGTTTTTGATTGATATATCCGGCTCCATGGATATGCCCAACCGCCTGCCGTTGTTAAAATCGGCCTTTAAGCTCATGATAAATAACCTGCGGCAAAAAGATACGGTATCTATTGTTGTTTATGGAAGTACGGTAGGAGTATGGCTGCAACCCACCTGCGGCAGCGAAAAAGAAAAAATAACAAAAGCGGTAGAAGATTTATATCCGGGAGGGTCTACACCGGGGGCTTCTGGTATCCAGGCTGCCTACCGCCTTGCCAAAAGCCAATTTATAAAAGGAGGAAATAACCGCGTAATATTGGCTACAGACGGCGATTTCAACGTCGGTCAGGCGAATGACGATGAACTGGAAAACATAATAACCCTTCACCGGCAATCTGGTATCTATCTTACCTGTCTTGGCGTGGGTATGGGCAATTATAAAGATTCCAAACTGGAAATATTGGCTAAGAAAGGAAACGGCAATTTCGCCTATTTAGACAATGAAAAAGAAGCCGAAAAAGTGCTGGTAAAGGAGCTTACGCAAACTTTGTATACAGTGGCCGATGATGCTTATCTGAGTGTGAAATTCAATCCGCAACTGGTAAAGGAATACAGGTTGATTGGATTTGATAATAAATTAAAAGCAGTGGCAGATTCATTGAGTGAGCTGGAAGGCGGTGAAGTAGGTTCCGGGCATACACTGATGGCTATGTTTGAAATAACACCTACCTCTGCCAATATCGCTGCTGCAGATAACCCTGGCAGGGAGCCACTGGCCAGGGCGGTTATCAATTATCGGTATCCGAAAGATTCTACCAAAAAAGTATCTTCATTTAATGTGCCTTTTGAGTTTACAGAGTTTAACGACTTGCCTGCCTGTCACCGCTTTGCAGCATCGGTGGCGGAATTTGCACTTTTACTTAAAGGCTCTCCTTATGTAAAAGCGGTCTCCTGGACGGATGCCATTCTGCTGGCCAATGAATCTTATAACAGTAGTGATGCCGTGCAAAAGGAATTCATTGCCCTGGCCGAGAAAGCAAAAAAGATTTACGGAAAAAACAAGAAACGGCGTGCGTAAAGTTTGATATTATCCCCGGCATGTAAATACACCACAGAACGCAATTGTGCGAAAGGTTTTAGGCTCAGCGGAAGCCCGGTTTTAGATATCCAATTTCAATCAATCAACTAAACGGTTAGTCCCAATCTTCTCGAAATATTTGAACTGAACTCATTATTGGGATCATATTTCTTTTTAATAGCCAGCCACTCCTGGTATTGAGGATACATTTCTTTAAACATAGACTCATTTAGCAATGCATCTTTGCCAAGGTAAAGCCTGCCACCCGCCGCCAGTACTTTTGCATCCAGTTTTGGTGTAAACGTAAACAGTTGTTTTGTTACCGGGAAATCAATGGCCAGCGTATAGCCTTTAAAAGGAAAAGAAAGAATGCCCTGGCCATCGCCCATTCGTTTAAATACATTCAAAAAAGGGGTACATCCGCTGGCGGCAATCATCTCCAGGATTTCCTTTACATGTTGTTTGCCGTTTTCTTCAGGTATTACAAACTGGTATTGCACAAAACCACGTTTGCCATAACCTTTGTTCCAGTTATTGATCGCATCCAGCGGAAAGAAAAACTTCTCGTAGTGTATAAATTCTTTGGGCGAATTCTGTACAAAAGCAATCACCCTGTTAAGGATTCTTACAGTAAGCCCGTTTAATACGAAAGAGGGAAGAAAAAAAGGCACAGCCAGTTTTCCTGTGGCATGCAATTTTAACGGTTCTTTTTTTAATTGCTCCGGCAAGTCGGCCAGTTTAGCTGCATTGCCCAATGTAAGCACGCCGCTGCCCAGCCTGCTACCTTTTGCAAGAGCGTCTATCCACGCTACGGAATAATTGTATTCATGATCATATTTATCAAGTGCTTCCAGCATATGATCAAGATCTTTAATCACCACCGATTTCTGTTTGAAATAAGTGGTTTCAATTTTTCTTAGTCTGATGGTGGTCGTTAGTATTACACCCAGCAGGCCCAGGCCGCCAAAATTGGCCCAGAACAAATCTTCATTTTCAGTGCGGGAGGCCGTTAGCACCCGTCCGTCTGCTACCAGTATGGTGAACGAAATAACGCAATTAACAAAAGAGCCGTCGATATGATGCGCTTTACCATGAATATCATTTGCTATGGCGCCGCCAATGGTAACAAATTTTGTACCCGGGCAAATCATGGGTAACCATCCTTTGGGAGCAAATACCGAAATGATTTCTTCCAGGCTAACACCCGACTGGCATTCCAGTATACCTTCTTTTTCATCAAAGGAAATGAAATAATTGAGCTTTGTACAGACAGCTACATATTTTCCTTCATTAATGGCCTGGTCGCCATAGCTTCTGCCCAGCCCGCGGGCAATCAGTCGTTCTTCGCGCATGGCCTTTACGCAGTCCTCTTCATTGCGTGGAATGATGGTATAGGATTCCGACACCGGGTAATTGCCCCAACCCGCCAATTGCTCTTTTTTTCCGGATAACATGAAGGTTTATTTTAAATTAACCTGGCCAATATAGTACAATACCTGCAAAGTCCAAAGCACTGCAACCGATGGTTGTGTGCGGGAGAACCCTGCGGAAAACTGTAGCCGGGCATAAAAAAAGCACCTGCAGTAAGTACCCTATGGCTTAGTGCAAATGCTGTTACAAAATTATATTAAAATGATGAAAGACTATGTAAACATTTCCCGCATCTTGTCGTAAAAGCTCTTCTCGCCTTTTTCTGGTCTTGGCTGAAAATTTGGCGAACTGCCCATTTTTTCGAGCATGTTTTTTTCTTCGGTGCTAATATGCTGTGGTGTCCATACATTTACGTGCACCAGTTGATCTCCTTTTGAATAGCCGTTTACTTCAGGAAATCCCTTGCCTTTCAGACGGAATATTTTACCGCTTTGTGTT
>Ga0105241_10000769_pt1 | contig 24406 bp, 22 predicted proteins | sample KBSC64metaG_FD_80422 | JGI IMG/M metagenome (GOLD analysis project Ga0105241, IMG submission 80422) | Corn rhizosphere microbial communities from Kellogg Biological Station, Michigan, USA - KBS C6-4 metaG | ecosystem: Host-associated > Plants > Roots > Rhizosphere > Soil | place: Michigan, USA... | reverse complement strand
CAAAGATTATCTGACCTGGCTGGAAAAGAAAGGGATCTCCACCAACGTAGCCTCTTTTGTCGGCGCCTCTACCATCCGCGAAAATGTCCTGGGTGACGCCAATCGTGCCCCTAACAAACAAGAGCTGGACAAGATGAAGGCCCTGGTCCGGCAGGCGATGGAAGAAGGAGCGCTGGGCATCGGTTCTGCCCTCATCTATGCCCCCGGCTTCTATGCCGGCACCGATGAGCTGGTTGAGCTTTGTAAGACCGCCGCTCCTTATGGCGGCATATATATATCCCATATCCGCAGCGAAGGCAACAGGCTGCTGCAAGCCTCCGACGAGCTTATCCACATTGCCAGGGAAGCCCACATCCCTGCTGTATTTTATCACCTCAAGGCCGCAGGCAGAAATAACTGGGGCAAAATGGATACCCTGATCGTAAAGATCGACAGCGCTCGTGCCGCTGGTCTGGACATCTCCGCCTGCATGTATACGTATACGGCTGGGGCCACCGGCTTTGACGCTTCCATGCCTCCGTCCGTACAGGAAGGGGGATTGGACAAATGGATCGAAAGACTAAAAGATCCCGCGACACGCAAAAAGGTCCTGAAAGCGATGACAACCCCTACAGACGCCTGGGAGAACCTGTACCTGGGCGCCGGAGCGGACAACATCATATGCGCAGGCTTTAAGCAGGACTCCCTGAAATACCTCACAGGTAAAAGATTGAACGAAATAGCAAAAATGAGGCATAAGAGCCCCGAAGAGACGATCATCGATCTCGTCATACAGGACCATTCCCGGGTAGAGGTCATCTATTTCCTCATGAGCGAGGACAACGTAAAAAAAGAGATCCGGCTGCCATATATGTGCTTTGGCTCCGATGCAGCCAGCATGGCGCCCGAAGGCGTCTTCCTGAAAAGCAGCACCCATCCCCGCGCCTATGGCAATTTTGCACGCCTGCTGGGCACCTATGTCCGGGATGAGAAGGTCATCCCTCTCGAAGAAGCCATCTATAAGCTCAGTGGTCTGGCAGCCGCCCGCTTGAAATTGAAAAAAAGAGGCGAACTTCGATCCGGCTATTATGCCGATGTGGTGATCTTTGATCCCGCCACCATTCGTGCAAATGCCACGTATGAACAGCCCCACCAGCTGGCCACCGGCGTATCCGGCGTATTCGTCAATGGTGTGGAAGTGCTGAAAGATGGCCAGCATACGGGCGCCAGGCCCGGAAGAGCCGTATTCGGACCAGGATATAAACAAAAGACATGAAGATCCTAAAGACAGATATCTATAAGCTCAGTATCCCTATGCATCCCTTCACCATTGCTACAGGGACCATGCATTATGCGCAGAATATCTTTATCCGTATTCATACCGATGCCGGCTACTATGGCGTCGGCGAATGTTCCGCCTTCCCTATGATCGTAGGCGAAACCCAGGCCACCTGTTTTGAAATGGCAAAGGATTTCGCCGCCCTCTGGAAAGAAAAAACCACCGAACACATCGCAGAAAGAATGAGCGAGCTCCATGCCTTCACCGCCTTCAACAGCACCATCAAAAGCGCCTTCGATATGGCCCTCTATGACCTGGCGGCAAAGACATCCAATCAACCACTCTATCAATTCCTCGGAGGCAAAAAAAAGGACATAGAAACGGATCTCACCATCGGCATCGACTCACCGGAGAACATGGCGTCGAGAGCCATCCAGTTCAAACAAGACGGCGTCCGGATCATCAAGATCAAGCTGGGGAAGAATGGCAAAGAGGATGTGGAAAGGGTCAAGCAGATCAGGCAGGCCGTCGGTGAGGATATTATATTGAGGATAGATGCCAATCAGGGCTGGGATTTCGATACAGCGCTGGATGCGCTCACAGCAATGGGACCCCATAATGTTCAGTTTTGCGAGCAGCCCATGCGGCATTGGGATGACCACAAATTGCCGCTGCTGCGTAAGCATTCTCCCGTAAAGATCATGGCCGATGAAAGCGTCTTCGATCACCACGATGCAGCAAGGCTCATCAGGGAGCGTGCCTGCGACTATATCAATATCAAGTTTGCAAAATCAGGTGGTATACACGAAGCCATTGAGATCGACAGCTGCGCCAAACAGCACAATATCCCATGTATGATGGGTGGCATGCTGGAAAGTCGTGTAGCGCTCACCGCCTTTGCCCATTTTGCCCTGGCCCATGAGAACATCATCTTTCATGATATGGATACCTGTCTGCTGGGCCATAAGACAGATCCCGTGACAGGCGGCGTACGTTATAAAGGCTATTTCCTGGAGATACCCGAAACGCCGGGTCTGGGCGCCGATGTAGACGAAACATTCTTACAGCAATGTGAAAAGGTGACGGTCTAAGGACGTTCTTTCATAGCTCAAACATTTTTCACACGCTGTTGATCCCTCAGGTTCTTTCTATACTCTTCCGGAGAGCTTCCCGTCTTCTCCTTGAATAATTTGGAGAAATAAAAGGCAGATTCAAAGTTCATGCTGAAGGCTATTTCCTTAATGCTTCTTGATAAGTCGGCCAACAGCGCTTTTGCCTTCTCTATTTTTAATTGAATGATATACTGATTGGGCGCAAGACCCGTATATCGCTTAAAAGATTTACGAAACCATGCATAGCTTACATTAAGCTCTTCAGCCACTTTTTCAACATTGATATCCTGTTCGATATCCGTCCTGAAAATGATTCTCGCTTTATTGATAATACATTCCGTAGGGTCCTCCGGCTCGAAACTACGCTCCTTCACCAATGAATGTATCTTCCCAAGCAAATGAAATACGATACCCGATACCAGTTGCTGATAGCCCGTTTTTTCTTCCCGGGTCCTTGCGATGATCTCAGTCAGCAGTTGGATGACAGTTTCACTGATCCCGATATTCAGCACCGGCTCTGAGGGCGACAAAAACCCTTCTTGCACCAGGCTTTCTATCACAAATCCTTTAAACCCCACCCAGAATTCATTCCAGCCCGTCTTTTCATCCGGCTTGAACCGGTGCCATTCGTTCGGGAAGAGGAAAAGGACAGTACCCTCTTTTACATCCGCCTGTATACAGTTGGATGACTCAAATCTTCCCGTGCCTTTGGCAATATAGATCAGCTGATATTCATCCAGCACACGGCCATTGCTCCAGTTGAAATAATGATGAGCCGGATGATCCGGCGCCGGATAGGTCGCATGTTTGCCAATACTGTTGCAACCCGCATTCAGCACATAGATCCCCCACCTCTCATCTGCCTGGCTCGTCGGCAGGTATTTGTAGAAGTTGTTCATTGCAAACCTTGGTTGTGTCAAAAAGTATTATTGAAAGAGCAGTTTGTGTATTTCCCTTCAAACATAGGAAAAATAAATTTGTGAACTAAAATTAACAAAATTGCCTGCATATGAAGAAATACCACTCGATTCTTCGGCCAGCCTGTATTACCTGGCTTCTACTGATCTTCCTCGCAAAAGCACAAGCCCAATCCCGGCAAGTCGACGGGACGATCAATGATGAAACTGGTGCCGCAATGCAAGGGGCGGATATTATCATAAAGGGTTCTTCCAAAGGCGTCAGATCGGACCCAAAAGGGAAATTCACCATCACTATCCCCGAAAACTCGGCCGTCCTCATCATCAGTCATGTAGGCTATGTCACACAGGAATTACCGGCAACCACCGGCAGCACGCTGAGAATAACGATGCAAAAAAATGCAACCGCTTTAAACGACGTAGTGGTCATCGGTTATGGCACCCAACGAAGAAGAGAGGTCACAGGCTCCGTCGCCACCATTGACCTCACGGCGACAAAGGATATACCGGCAGCCAACCCCACCCGCCTGCTCGTAGGACAGGCTCCCGGCGTCACGGCAACGCAGGCCACCGGCAAACCCGGTAGTGAGTTCACAATAAATGTTCGGGGCCTGGGCTCACTGGGTGCAGGCAGCGCCCCCTTATATGTCGTCGATGGATTCCCTGTCGGCACCAGCCTGGGGCAGAACTTCAATGGCAGCGATATCGAGAACATCAGCATTCTGAAAGACGCCGTTTCCACAGCCATATATGGTGCAAGAGGTTCCAACGGTGTTGTGCTGATCACCACTAAAAATGGAAAAGCCGGAGCGCCCGTCCTCAATGTCAGCAGCAGCTATGGCATACAGAATATTCCTTCCAACAGGAAAGTAAAGATGCTCAACGGACAGGAGTTCGCACAATTCAAAAAGGACATCTTCATGGACAAGATCAGGTACTTCCAGAACAGGGAACCTGATATAAACGAAGTACCACTGGATTATCGCTATCCTGAGCAGACGAAGAATTCTACCAACTGGTTTGACGCCACCCTGCATGATAATGCTCCCTTCCAAAATTATTATGTCTCTCTGTCACAAGGTAACAGCAACCTCCATTCCATGCTATCGGCCGGCTATACAAGACAAGAAGGTATCCTGCTCAACACGAAGTTCGACAATCTCTCCGTACGAGGTAACATCGACGGCAAAGTGAATGATAACATCAGCATGGGTCTGAAGGTGAATGGCTCCTTTGCCACCAATAACCTGGCGCAGGCAACGGAAGGCCGCGATAATATCGTAGGCGCTTCATTGATCGCCGATCCACGTGATCCCATCTACAATGCCGACGGTTCCTACCACGCTTATGTAGGCGGCCATGACGGCGTCTTCGGATTCTCCAATCCCGTCATGTCCCTGACGGACATCCAAAGCAGACAGAACATCGGTCAGCTGCTGACCAACGCATTCATAGAAATTTCTTTCCTGAAGAACTTTAAGTTCAAAAGCTCCCTCAACGGCCTGTTGAACTATAACAGCTACAAACAATTCATTCCCTCCTACATCCCCGGTGAAAATGCACCGCCTCCAAGAGATGCCAGTGAAACGGATCAGCAGATAAATACCCGTAACTACTCAACTGACCAGCTGTTGACCTACAACAATACATTTGGAAGCCATCGCATCAATGTGCTGTTGGGTTATACTGCCCAGGATGAAAAAACCACTACCCTGAACGCAGGCGGCGCCCAGTTCCCCAGCGACCTGACCCCCTTCCTTGGTTCCGCGGCGCTGAAAACAGGCGTAAATTCCGGCGAATACGGTTGGAGCCTGAATGCCTTCTTCGGAAGGGTCAACTATGTATTTGCCGAAAAATACCTGTTCTCAGGTTCCTTCCGCAGAGAAGGCAGCTCCAGGTTTGGAGAGGGCGTTAAGTACGGCAATTTCCCCGCCGTCTCGGCAGGCTGGCGCATCAGCAACGAGAAGTTCATGTCCGGTATATCCTGGCTGTCAGACATGAAATTGAGAGGCAGTTGGGGGATCACGGGTAATAACGGCATTCCAAACTACGGTGCCCTGGCTTTCATGAGCGACAAGAATTATATCCTCGACAATAACCTGGTACGGGGTCAGGTAGTGAGTAACATACCCAACCCTTTATTAAAATGGGAAAAGTCTAAACAGCTGGACCTCGGTGTCGACCTCGCCGCCTTTCAGGACAAACTGACCTTCACCGCGGAATATTACGACAAGATCACCAGCGATATGCTGCTATCCATACCGCTACCGGCCATATCCGGTTTTACCACCTACCTGGCCAACGTAGGAAAGGTACAGAATAAAGGTTTCGAATTTGCCGCACGGTACAAGACAAAAGTCCGTAACATAGGCCTGTGGGTCAGCGGCAATGTATCTATCAACAGGAACAAGGTCCTGGCGATCAATGGCCCTAGCGACCGGCTCCTCGCCGGCGACTTCTACGGCGGCTACAATATCTCCCGTCCTGGTTCACCCATCGGCGCCATATTCGGCTTCAGGATGCTGGGCGTCTTTAAGAACCAGGCAGAGATCGACAAATCCCCCTACCAGGATGGAGCGATCCCGGGCGTATACAAATACTACGACGCAGATCACAATGACACGATATCATATGACACAAAGGACATGGTGCAGATCGGTAACCCCTGGCCTAAGTTTACCTATGGCCTCACCATCGGAGGGGACTTTAAACACTTCGACTGGAGCGTCCTGATCAACGGCGCACAAGGCTATGACATCTATAGAGTGATCGAGGCATCTACCATGAATATGGACGGCGTATTCAATGTGCTGGAAGAGAGCAAACAACGGTACCGCAATGAACAAAACCCCGGCAACGGCAGGTTCGCCACCACCAATACCTGGAAATGGGAAAGAGAAAGCAACTCCCGGTATGTCTACAGCGGCAGCCATATGTGGATCAGGAACATCAGCCTCGGCTATACATTCAACCCAACCACTCCCAAACTGATGTTCAAGTCTCTCCGCCTGTATGCCAGCGGCGATAACCTGTTCCTCATCACCAAATATCCCGGCTCCAACCCCGACATCAACAACCGGGGCGGCATCAACCCCGGCCTGGACGACGAAGCTTACCCGTTAGCCAGAACATTCACCTTCGGTGCCAACTTCACCTTTTAAATTTTTACAAATGAAAGTCAAAGTCATCATCATACATTTACTGATCATAATGGTCACTCTTTCCTGTAAGAAGGACTACCTCGACAAAACCGACCCTACCAAAATAAATACAGGTCTTTTTTATAAGGACGCAAAGCAGGTTGAACAAGCTGTCAATGGAGTATACGGAACCCTGCAGGACATCGCCAATGATCAGTGGATCACCAATGAGCTGCCTTCGGATAATACGACCATCGATTTCAATCCGGGAGACAGGGGGCAATCAGACCGGATCGAGGCATTCGAGTTCTATACGGTCAACGGCAACAGCACGAACCTGAACACATCGTACATCGCATATTACAATTCTATCTACAACATCAACAACACACTGGCAAAGATGCAGGGCGCCACAGGCCTTACAGACTCCATAAAGGCCGTGAATGAAGGACAGCTAAAGTTCATCCGGGCTTACCTGTACTTTGAATTGACACAATACTACGGCGATGTTGTCCTCATCACCAGACCGCTGACTCAACCCTCCGAAGCCTGGACTTACCTGAGAGAGTCCCAGTCAAAGGTTTATGCACAGATCGAAACAGACCTGAAAGATGCCGTCACCGGCCTGCCCATCAAATACCAGGCAGGACATGTCGGCAGGGCCACAAAGGGGGCAGCGCTCTCCCTGCTGGGCAAGGTCTATCTCACAGAAAAAAAGTATGCAGACGCCGCCACAACCCTCAGCCAGGTGCTGCCGCTGGGATATGACCTGAATAACGACTATGCTGATGCTTTCAATCCACAAAAAAAGAATGGCATCGAGTCCATCTTCGAGATCCAGTACAATGCCAGCGTTGACGGCGAATGGAGCAGCTTCATTTATACCTTCGCGCCAAGATTGTCAGCAGGCGCCGTCACCGGCTGGCCGCAAAGCAACCCCGGCGGCTGGAACATCCCCACCAACGACATTATCAACGCATATGAACCCGGTGATAAAAGAAAGGATGCTTCTGTCGGCCTGGATTTCAAGAGCCCTGTAACAGGAGAAACAGTACCTTACATAAAAAAATACAATCACCCGCATGCCGTCTACGGACGTACCGACGATAACTGGCCTGTGCTGAGATATTCCGATGTCCTCCTGATGCTGGCCGAGGCTATCAACGAGCAGGGCGCTCCCACAACGGATGCCTATACTTATCTGAACAAAGTGCGGCATAGAGCAGGACTGGCGGACGTATCAGGCCTCACCCAACAAACATTCCGGGATACAGTCGCCCATGAAAGAAGAGTGGAGCTGGCTTTCGAGAACTGGCGCTGGTTCGACCTGAAAAGGACCATGACCCCTGACGAACTTACAACCTTTTTAAACGCATACGCCGCCACGGAGAAAGCCCACCCCACTGTCACCAGACAGGGTGTCCCCTACTCCAATACCGACTATGTCTTCTCAGCGTTTGAAGCGCTTTTTCCTGTACCGGCCAACGAGATCATTGTTAATCCAAAGCTTACACAGACCCCTGGCTATTAAAAAAATATTTCATGAAATTATTGCACATCATACCTCTCCTGCTGATCACCGCAAAAGGATTTGCCCGACAGGCACAGCCCACCCTGCATATCAACTGGAACAAGACCACACACATCTCTAAAACAACACCTACACTTCAACTGGTGGAAAACCCAATGGTGCGGCCATCCTCGCCGATCCATAAACAAACCTTCGCCGCTCTTAAAGACCTAAAAGCCGATTACGTCCGCTACGTCCCCTGGTTCCCTTATCCAAAAATGGCCGTCGCGGAATTGAAGCCTCCGGCAAAAGAGACCACATATTGGGATTTCACTTACCTCGACAGCACGATGGATGCATTGATGGAAGCCACCAACGGGCACTCCGTCGTCATCAACTTCAGCACTACCCCTGCATGGATGTGGAAGACAGATACAGAAGTGCCCTATCCCGCCGATCCTTACCAGCCGACGTGGGATTATAACCGGGGCAACCAGCTAAGAGACACGACAGGAAAGGAGCTCGCAGGCTATTACGCAAGACTTATCAGCTGGTACACAAAAGGCGGATTCACGGATGAGCTGGGCAAATACCACAAATCAGGACACTTCTACAAGATCCCCTACTGGGAAGTATTGAACGAACCGGACCTGGAACATAATATCTCGCCGCAGCTATATACAAGGATCTATGATGCCATCGTAAAAGAAATGAAGAAGATCTCGCCGCAGACGAAATTCATCGGCATGTCCCTTGCCTTTGCTGTAAACCCTGAATATTTCGAGTATTTCTTAAACTCGAAGAACCATGCCCCTGGTATTACCCCCGAAGGCATCTCCTATCATTTTTATGCCACACCTTCATGGGAAGACCAGGACCTGGCAGGCCAGCAATATACGTTCTTTGAAAAAGCCGATGCATTCCTCGAGAGGGTGAGATTTATCGAGAGCATCAGGAAGAGGATAGCGCCGGGCACTTTTACCACGATAAACGAGATAGGCAGCATCCTTCGCTCGCCCCAGACGATCAAACCCATCGATGCCCGTTACTGGAACTTATCCGGGGCCACTTATGCATACATCTTTTTGGAACTGACAAAGATGGGTATTGATGTGGCAGGCGAATCACAGCTGGTAGGATACCCTACTCAATTCCCCGATGTCAGCATGATGAACTGGGAAACAGGTAACCCCAATGCCAGATACTGGGTGCTCCGGCTCCTGCATGAGAATTTCGGCCCCGGAGATAAGCTGGTGGAAACAAACAACCTTCCCACAGGAATAGTCTCCCAGGCATTCATTACAAAAAAAGGAAGAAAGGTATTATTCATCAACACAAAAGATAAAGAAGTTACCTTTTCCTTACCTTCGGAAATGAATGGATCGGCTGTTTTTGTCACCGATACATCTACGATGGATGATCCGCCGGCACAGTCGACCGTAACCAATGCAACTATTACACTCCGCCCCTTTGCAGTTGCAGTAGCAACCTTAAACTAAACCTATTTATGGACGTGGGAACATTTAAAATTGGGATCTTTGGCATCGGCCTGGATACTTATTGGCCGCAATTTAAAGGTCTGAAAGAAAGATTGGAAGGTTACCTGGACGTGGTGGTCTCTCAGTTGAGATCCCTTCATCCGCTGGTGGTAAGCGCAGGACTTGTAGACAACATAGATAAAGCGTTTGCAGCCGGAAAATTATTCAGCACCGAAGACGTCGATATCATTTTTCTTTACGTGTCCACCTACGCGTTGTCCTCCACTGTTCTCCCCGTGGTCCAAAGGGCAAAAGTACCCGTAATAATACTCAATCTTTCCCCCGAACCCGCCATCGACTACACTTCATTCAATAGCCTGAAGGATAGGACAAAGATGACAGGTGAATGGCTGGCTTACTGTTCCGCCTGTCCCGTTCCCGAAATAGCCAACGTCTTCAGACGTACAGGCATCCGGTTCAACCAGGTGACAGGTATGCTCCACAACGACGGGGAATGCAGACGTGACATAGAAGAATGGGTACAGGCTGCCAAAGTCGCCAATACCTTATCTTACAACCGCCTGGGCTGCATGGGGCATTACTACAGCGGCATGTTGGATATATACACCGATCTCACAAGGATCTATGCTTATTTCGGTGGTCACATAGAATTGATCGAAGTGGAAGAGCTGGCAACACTACGGCGGGAAGTCTCACCCCCGGAAATAATAAAAAAGCTCGAGCTCTTTCATAAAGTCTTCGATATCCAGCCTGACTGTTCCCCCGAAGAGCTGGAAAAGGCTGCCATCACCTCTGTAGCGCTCGACCGCCTGGTGGACAGGCATAAGCTCGGCTCCATGGCATACTATTATAAGGGCACCGGCAATATAGAGAACGAAGAAGCCATCAGCTCCATCATCCTGGGAAACTCCCTGCTCACCGCCAACGGTGTCCCCGTAGCAGGAGAATACGAGATCAAGAATGCGATAGCGATGAAGATAATGGATACATTTGGCGCCGGTGGGTCTTTTACTGAATATTATGCCATGGACTACAAGGATGATGTGGTGCTGATGGGCCACGATGGCCCGGGGCATATAGCCATAGCCGAAGGAAAGACAAAGGTCAGACCGCTAAAAGTATATCATGGCAAAGTGGGCAAAGGTGTGTCGGTGGAGATGATGGTAAAGAACGGACCGGTCACCCTGCTTAGCCTGGTAGAAAAAAAAGACGGCGGCATGATGTTGCTGGTGGCGGAAGGCGAGTCGGTAGCAGGTCCAATCCTCGAGATCGGTAACACCAATAGCCGCTATAAATTCCCCATCGGCGCCAGGCGCTTTGTCGATGACTGGAACAGCCATGGCCCTGCACATCATTGCGCCATCGGCACAGGACATATCAGTACGAAGATCAAAAAACTAGGCTCCCTGCTGGGTATGGACGTCATAAGGGTCTGTTAAGTAAGGCAATTAAGACTTATATTTGCGCCATGCAAATGAAAGCCAAGACCGCCGGCGAATCCCTTATCGTCATGACTGAGCTCGTCCTTCCCAATGACACCAACGTATACGGCAACCTGATGGGTGGCCGCCTGATGTACTGGATGGACATCGCAGCAGCGCTGTCTGCCGGAAAACATTGTAATGCCCCCGTAGTCACTGCCTCCGTGGACAATATATCCTTCGAGAACCCCATCAAGCTGGGAAATGTCGTGCACATCGAAGCCAAGGTCACCCGGGCTTTCAACAGCTCCATGGAAGTACATATGAAAGTATGGGGTGAAGATCATCTGCAGCAATATAAATATAAGAGCAACGAAGCTTATTATACTTTCGTGGCCCTCGACCCCAACCGCCGCCCCCGCCCCGTTCCCGAACTCATCGCCGAGACCGAAGAAGAAAAGAGACTGTATGAAGGCGCCCTGCGCAGAAGGCAGCTGCGGCTGATCCTGGGTGGCAAATTAAAGCCCGAAGATGCCGGTGAGCTGAGAGCATTCTTCATGAAAAGCTGATCAATACACAGACGCAGGCGGTGCCTCTTCCGCCTTGGAAAAAGCCTGTACATATTCGGACCTGTATTTCTCTGCTTCTTTTATCTTATCCTCTTTGATCAGACTTTGATATAATCCCTTTAAAGTCCAACCATTCCCCGGATTGTAGACCAGGTCCTCACGATAGATCTTCTCCGCCTCTGCACTTTTACCGGCCTGTAACAAACAGGCGCCCAGGTAATGACGCACCGGGATGGGCCAATCTCTCGGCTCCCGGTAGATCATGCCGTCTTCCGCAGCCACGCCTTTCTCCAGCCACCGGACAGCCTCGTCATACTTTTTCTCCGCCAGACATATCTCCCCGGCCAGTACCGCCTCCGCAACATGGGCGCCATCCAAAGGGGCATTAAAAGGAAGGTTCCTGACTGCCAGGCTCTTGTCCCCGGACAACACCCGAAGCTTACCCAGACATAACCTGGCCTCATCCATACGTTTCAACCCCACATAAGCCATTCCCCGGCCAAAAGCATCCAGCAAGACCGCATAATGCAAACTGCTATCCGGAGCCGGCGCTTCAAGGACCTCTTTCCACTTCCCACACCGTACATTGACAAACGCGGGCAACATGTACAAATATTGAAAATAAGTCCTGTTCGACAGCGCAGCCCCCGAATTCTTCACGACAACGCTCCTGCAGCGCAGGGCATCCGCCATACCCGTCCTGTACATGTTCGCGTTCATAGCACAGAAAGCCCCCACTCCATTGAAATGTGTCAGCGCGCCTGTACCCAGATGCAGATAATAAGCCATGGCATCATATTCCACCACCAGCCGGGAAGACCGCTCATTCACTTCCACCCCCTTCGCATACAACCCGTTCCGTTGATACATATGACTCGACATATGCACCATATGCGGCACGCCGGGCATGGAAGCTTGTAGAACATCAGCGTTATGCAAAGCCTTCTCCGGGTGCAGCGAAGCCTCTACCAGGTGGATCTGGTAATGCAAGACTGCAGGATGGGAAGGTTCGGCACGCAAAATATCGTCACAAAAAGATACCAGCTCAGGCGTCCATGATTTGGGAGTACCGTCATTGTTCCAGAAATCCCAGGTATGCTCCAGCATCACCGCATCGATATACAAAGCCTTTATATCCTGATCTGCAGAATATTTTCTCACCAGTTCCGCCAGCCCGGATGCATAAGCCCTGTTCAGCTCCTTCCGGCGGCTATCCGACGTGTCAGCCGAATAACGTCTTCCCATCACTTCCACCAGTTCCTTTTCCTTGCCCGAAACACCTTCGGCCGCCCGTTTCATCTCTTCCAATACAGGCAGTACAGCCGGCGGCATTTTGTAGAAGTAGTTGTTGTAATAAGGACCCATGGCCAACGCCTGGCCCCAATAAGCCATGAGGCATGCCGGATCACGCCGTGCCGCCTCCTTGAAGGAAGCGAGCGCCTCTGTAAGATGGTAGCTGTAATACAAATTCAATCCCTGGTCGAAGAAGAATTGAGCGCTGTCATTGCTCGTCCGCACCCTGTAGCTGTGATGCCCCCATCCCGGAAAAACAGGAGCATACCTTCCGCTGCCATCCGCCTGAATACCCCGCAAGCCCGGAGCCGGTGCGCAACCGATGGCCGAAAGATCTTCCGGCAGTTCCTTATTGCTCTTTGTCCGCAAAGCAAATAGCGCCATAACGATCAATGCAAACCCGGCAAGGGGAAGGACCTTTCTCATTGCAGAAAAAGTTTACCCGTAATTTACGAAAAAACATGGATACTTTTCCCCTCGCAGGTCAGGCAGGCGCCTTGACCCAATGATGCGCACCCTTCATCATAAACTCCTTGCTTTGTTCGATAGCATCCATGATGGTGGCGAGGATCTCTTCCGCAGGAGCATCGTAATTGATAGCCAGTGGGGCCTTGAAAGTGACACTTAAAAGCACGCCTTTTTTCTTGAATTTTAAACCCGTTTTATTAAAGGCCCTCCAAAAACCGCTGATGACCACAGGTACGACGATAGGTTTGTTTTGCTTGATGATCAGCGCCGTCCCCTTTCTTCCCGGGGCAAAGGGCTTGGTAGTCCCTTGAGGGAATGTAATGACCCAGCTGTCCCCCAAAGCCCGGGTGATCTTACGGGTGTCGGAAGGGTCCAGTCCCCTTCTTACTTCCTTGGTTCCATCATTCCAGGTCCTTTTGACTGTGAGCGCTCCCGCCAGCGTAAACAGACGGCTCACCCAGCTGCCACGCATCGTCTCTTCCGCAGCCACATAGTACACATTGGTAAACGGGTTCAGCAGATAATAAGGAATACCCAGCTTATTCTTTTTACGCCATTTCACCGCACAAAAAATATGAAGGAAAGTGATCACATCCGCAAAATAGGTCTGATGGTTGCTTACAAAAAGGACATTCTCCCGGGGCAGACGACGCAGATGCTCCGTCCCGCTTATTTTCAGACGGTTCACCATCGTCAGACCAGGATAAGATACAATACCCACCACCGCATACACCAGCTTGCGGACGAGACGTATCTTCTTTAATCTGTCGCTGAATGTGCTCATTAGGAGTTTATACAACTCAATTTACATAATTGTTGCCACAGAAATGATTTCATCCTGTTAACTTTGCTACCCTATGCAATTGAATACCGTTATTTTCGACATGGATGGACTGTTGATTGATTCTGAGCCCTATTGGCAACTGGCCGGTATGGAAACATTACAAAGATTTAATGTCACTTTAGCGCCCGCTCAATACCACCACACAACAGGTCTTCGCACGCCCGAATGGCTGGATTATTGGTTTAGCTACTTCAACATCCCAAAGGACAACATACAGGAAGTCGTCGAGTCCCTTCACGAAAATGTCTTCGAAAAGATCAGGACCCAGGCAAAGGCCCTGCCGGGTGTAGATTATATCTTCCGGCTCTTTAAACAAAAAGGGTTCCGCATCGGTCTGGCTACTTCTTCCCCCCTTTCGCTGGTTGATATCGTTACAGACAAGCTGAACATCGGCCACTACCTGGATGCAACCGCTTCCGCCGAACATCTCCCTTATGGCAAGCCGCATCCACAGGTATATATGGATTGTGCGGCAGCCCTCGGCGCCCATCCACTGGAATGTCTTTGTTTTGAGGACTCTTTCAATGGACTCATCGCCGCCAAGGCAGCCCGTATGCGCTGCACAGTTATACCTGTCGCCGATCAATATGCGCTTCCCAAATGGGGCGCCGCCGACCTGAAATTGCACTCCCTGGTAGACTTCACCGACCTGCAATTGGAAAACTTAACGCCGGCCCCTGCTACAAGCAACGAAACCTCTCCCGAGCGCCGTTAGGCGCCAAAAACATAAAAAAACCCCGGCACATTGACCGGGGTTCTATACAAACTAACCTTAAATAAACCTTAGTGCTGCGCACCCTGCTCACCACCACTCTGTCCTTTCTCTTCCTGCTTCAGCTTTTCCTTGATCGATGCTAAAGCGCCCAGATCTCCGAGTGTCGGCTTTTCCACCTTCTGTTGGAGGTTCTTGACAGCTTTGCGCGTCTTGTCGGCTTCCGCACGGGCTTCCTTCTTCACAGCTTCTCTCTCTTCAGCCTTGCCTTGTTCCCACAGACGGGTATGTGACAACACGATACGTTTTTCATTGCGATCGAACTCGATCACCATGAACTGTGCCGTTTCATCAGCAACTATCTGCTTACCATCTTCCTTGTTCAGGTGACGGTTGGGAGCAAAACCTTCCAGACCATAAGGCAGCTGCACGATAGCACCCTTGTCATCCTTGCGGATAACAGTACCTTCATGGACAGATCCAACAGAGAAGGTCTCTTCCAGTGCATTCCAGGGATCTTCTTCGAGTTGTTTGTGTCCCAGCTGCAGCTTGCGGTTGTCCTTGTCGATACCCAGGATCATCACATCGATGTGCTGACCGACCTTGGTATACTCGGAAGGATGGTTGAAGCGTTTCAGCCAGCTGAGGTCGCTGATATGGATCATACCGCCGATGCCGGGAGCCAGCTCCACGAACACACCGTAGGGAGTGATGTTCTTCACCAGACCGGTATGACGGCTTCCCTGCGGGAATTTATGCTCGATAGTATTCCAGGGATCTTCGCTCAGTTGCTTGATGGAAAGGCTCATCTTACGGGCATCCTTATCCAGGGTGACAACCTTGGCCTGATGCTCGTCGCCCAGCTTGAAGAACTCCTTGGCATTGATGGGAGTATTGGCCCATGTAATTTCACTTACGTGTACCAGACCTTCCACACCAGGCATGATCTCCAGGAATGCGCCGTAATCTTCAATGTTCACGACCTTACCCTTCACGATCTCACCTTCCTTGATAGTCTCAGGCAGCACATCCCACGGATGCGGGGTCAGCTGTTTCAAGCCCAGGCTGATACGTTTCTTGCCATCGTCGAAATCCAGTACCACGACCTGCAGCTTCTGATCCAGTTTCAGCACCTCGCTCGGATGGCTGATACGGCCCCAGCTGATATCCGTGATATACAGCAGACCATCCAGACCGCCCAGATCCATAAAGGCGCCGAAGTCCGTGATATTCTTGATCGTACCTTCCAGCACCTGTCCTTTCTCCAGCTTGCTGATGATCTCCGCACGTTGTGCTTCGATATCGCTTTCGATAAGGGCCTTGTGGGAAACTACGGCATTCTTGATCGCTTCGTTGATCTTTACAACCTTGAACTCCATAGTCTTGCCGACAAACTGATCGTAGTCGGTGACGGGCTTCACATCGATCTGAGATCCGGGTAAGAATGTTTCCATACCGAATACGTCGACGATCAGGCCACCCTTGGTCTTGCTGGTAACAGTACCGGTAACGACTTCGCCGGTCTTGTGCACTTCCACGATCCTTTCCCATGCACGTGTGATCCTGGCTTGCTTGCGGCTCAGGTGCAGGTGGCCTTCCCTGTCTTCCTTCTCCACAACCATTACTTCCACTTCATCACCCGTCCTTAAATTCGGGGTGTCACGGAATTCGTTCAGAGAGACGAGACCGTCACTCTTGAATCCAATGTTCACTACTACATCGGTCTTGGTCATGCCCACTACAAGGCCCTTTACCAGCTCGCCATCCGTGATAGCAACAAATGTGTTGTCATACACCTTGTCGTACTTCTCTTTTTCCTCCTTGGTGTAAGCAGCAACATTTCTCTTGTCGATGCTCCAGTCGAAATCATCGTGCGCAGTTTGCACGAATACAGGTGCTTTTGGTGTCGCTGTAGCTTCGGGTGCAGCAGTTGTCACCGCCGCTTCCGATCCCTGCTCTTCAGCGTTTGAGTTAACAATATTGTTTTCAGACATAATATAAATTCCCGAATGTTTTTGTTCGGGCCTGCAAAGTTACGAAAAAATGGCCTAAAAATGGCCGTCAAATTAGAATTGTAGATCAATAAGTTATAAAACAAACCCCGCTCATTGACTGTTACTCATCCCGCTCCCTTTCCGGGATCCTCTTCTGAAATGTCCACAAATGCCCGAAGGGATCCAGCACCGTCCCCTGCCTGAGTCCGTAAAAATGATCCTGCATAGGGTTCATCAGTCTGGCCCCTGCCGCTACTGCCCTATCCACCATCGCATCCGGATCGGCAACAAACACCACCAGTTCCACCGTCGTCCCCTTCACCTGCTCAGGGCTCACTCCCTGGCTGCCCGGCATCTGCTCATGTACATAGAACTCCGTCCCTCCCAGCGTCAGCTCCACAATATGTATACTGCCATCATCATTGGAAAATCGTCTCACCTCTACAACCCCAAAGGCCTGCTTATAAAATTCCAGTGCGGGCGCCACCACCCGGACCTTCAGCTCGGGAGCAAATCTTGTATCCATATATGCAAGGTTTAAGAAAGCTTCTGCGCCACGCTATTCGCCGCGATCCATCCGCTCGTCCACGCATGCTGAAAATTGAACCCTCCCGTCACTCCGTCCACATCCAGGATTTCGCCGGCAAAGAACAACCCCGGGACCTTGCGGCTCTGCATAGTCGATGGTTCCACCTCCGACAGCCGTATCCCGCCGGCTGTAACAAACTCTTCCTTAAAGGTAGTCTTTCCGCTCACAGGGAACTCTCCTGCACATAGAAAACTCACCAGCTTATTTGTCTCCTTCGCCGGCAGATCAGCCCATCTCAGGTCGATATTTATCCCGCATACTTCCAATATATATTCCCAAAGCCTGGCAGGCAGCCCAAAAGGATTTTTACCACTCGCTTTCTGACCGGCCCATTCATAACGCACCTCCTGTAGCCGCTCCCGTACAGCCTGCTCGGAAAGTTCACCCGTCCAGTTCACCAATACCATAAACGCATATTCCCGCGCAGCCAGCTCCCTCGCCCCCCAGGCCGACAAACGCAATACGGCCGGTCCGCTCATCCCCCAATGCGTGACCAGCAACGGTCCCTTCTCCTGCAGCTTCGAGCCCAGCACCCTGACCCTGGCCTCAGGCACCGACACACCCATCAAACGCGTTATCCCATTCCCCGGCATATTAAAAGTAAACAGCGAAGGGACAGGCTCCTCGATAGTATGCCCCAGCTCACGTATCCATTGGAATGACGCAGACTTGGGATAGCCGCCACAGGCAATGCAAACAGCGTCCGCCTCCAGTATCCGGTCGCCGGCAAGATGCACGCGGAATCCCCTCTCCACTCCTGTCACCTCAGCATGCATCCGTATCTCCACTCCATACCTGGCAGCCTCCTCCATCAAACAATCGATAATCGTCTGCGACGAATTACTGACAGGGAACATCCGTCCATCATCTTCCGTCTTCAACGCAATGCCCCTGTCTGCAAACCATTGTATCGTGTCCCTGGTAAAAAATTGATGAAAAGCTTTCCGGACAAACTGCCCGCCACGGGGATACTTCTTCATCATCTCCCCGATGTCATAACATGCGTGGGTGACGTTGCAGCGACCGCCTCCACTGACCTTTACCTTGCTGAGCAGCTTACCTGTCTTCTCCAATATCGTTACCTGAAGCCCGGGATCCAGCCGCGCTGCATTCACCGCACAGAAAAAACCGGCGGCCCCGCCGCCGATTATTACCAATCTTTTATCCTTAGCTGACATATTATTGCGGCTGCACCAGCACGGAAGAGCTCTCTGCCGTAAAAAGATGGGGGTTGGCTTTCTCAGCCGCCTCGATGATGCTGTAGTCGGATAGGATGTCGGGCTTGCCTTTATGTATAGCCACATCATGCTCGAAGTGCACCGATGGCTGATGATCGATGGTACGGACAGTCCATCCATCCCGCTCGGTATACACTTCTTTTTTCCCCAGGTTGATCATGGGCTCGATGGCCAGCACAAGCCCCTCTTTCAGCTTGGCGCCTGTTCCCCGTCTCCCGTAATTAGGTACCTGCGGCTCTTCATGCATATGTTTACCCAGCCCGTGCCCTACCAGCTCACGCACGACGCCATATCCATATTTTTTCTCCGTATGCTCCTGGATAGCGAAGGAAATATCTCCTACCCGGCCGCCGGCTACAGCCTTCTCGATACCCTTGTAGAGGGATTCCTTCGTCACCCTTATCAGCTGCATGACGGCAGCGCCCGGATCACCGATGGCAAAAGTATAGGCGTGGTCGCCATTCCAGCCGTTCTTGATCACCCCGATGTCCACGGAAATGATATCCCCTTCCTGCAGGGGCCTGTCGTTGGGGAAACCATGCACGACCACATCGTTGACCGAGATACATGAATTATAAGGATAGCCCCGGTAGTTGAGGAAAGAAGGTATACCGCCATTGTCCCGAATGTACTCAGCGATGAGTTGATCCAGCTGCAGTGTCTTAATGCCGGGCTTGAGTACCTTGGCTACTTCTGTCAGGGTCCTGCTGACCAGCAGGGCGCTTTCGCGCATAAGCCCTATTTCTGATGATGTCTTATAATGGATCATGCTAAAAAATTGAACCTGCCCTGGAGGATCCGGGACAGGTTTAACTATATAAACTTAAATAATTCTAAATGACTGCGCTCGACACCGAGGATTGCCGTCCCTGTATCCTTCCGCTCTTCATCAACCCGTCGTACTGACGCATCAGCAATTGGGTCTCTATCTGCTGGAGAGAGTCAAGAATTACACCCACCATGATCAGCAGGGAAGTACCGCCAAAGAAGGAAGCAAAACCCTGTGTGATACCCAGGCGCTGTGCAAAACCCGGCAGGATACCCACGATGGCCAGCAGAAAAGCGCCGGGCAAAGTGATCTTATCCATTACAGCTCCGATATAGTCCGCAGTAGGCTGCCCTGGTTTAACACCCGGGATAAAGCCATTGTTGCGTTTCAGATCGTCTGCTATTTGTTTGGGATTAAAAATAAGCGCAGTATAAAGGAACGTAAATCCAACGACGATCACACCGTACACGATCATATGAACATAGTCGCGGGGGTCGGAGAAAACCTTTGCGATCCCCTTGGTGGTTTCGAAGTTGGCGAATATCGTCGGCAGGAACATGATAGCCTGCGCAAAGATGATCGGCATAACACCGGCGCTGTTAACCTTTAAAGGCAGGAACTGACGGGCGCCTCCGAACTGGCGGTTCCCGACGATCTGCTTGGCATAGTTCACCGGCACCTTACGTACACCCTGGATGAGGACGATCAAACCCATGATGATGGCTACCAGTACAGCGATCTCGATAACGAAGATCAGGATACCGCCTGCACCCATCGCGGATTTGGCATCCCATTCCTGTTTGAAGCTGCGGGGCAGACGGGCAAGGATCCCTACCATGATGATAAGGGAAGTACCGTTACCAAGACCTTTATCGGTGATCTTCTCACCCAGCCACATGACAAACAAAGTACCAGCCGTCAGCACGATAGGTGTGGTCAACCAGAAATAGGCGCTGAAGCTGTCGATGATCGCATCCTTGCCCAACCCTTTCAGGTAGGTGACATAGGCATATGCCTGAACGAAAGTGACGATCACCGTGAGATAGCGTGTCCATTGGTTGATCTTCTTCTGTCCGCTGGCGCCTTCTTTCTGCACTTTCTGCATCTGCGGGATGAGGATGGTCATCAGCTGCATGAAGATGGAGGCAGAGATATAAGGCATGATACCAAGGGCCAGGATGGATGCCTGGGAGAAAGCGCCGCCGGAAAAGGCGTCGATAAGTCCCAGGGCGCCGCTCTTCGCGCCGTTGAGGGCGCTAAGCCTGTTGGGGTCGATACCGGGCAGCACAATAAAGGTCCCGAAGCGGTATACGAATATCAGAGACAGGGTTACGATGATCTTGGACTTCAGATCTTCGATGCTCCAGATATTTTTAAGCGTTTGAATAAGTTTCTTCACGGAACAATCTAATTTTTGGGTTCTCTGAGCAATGCAAAAAAGACGCATGTCGAATGCGTCTATGCAAGTTACAAAAAAATTACTTCAGAATTTCTATCGTCCCGCCGGCGCCTTCGATGGCAGTTTTGGCCTTTTCGCTCACCGCGTTGACCTTAAAGGTCAGCTTGGCCTTCAGCTCGCCATTGCCAAGGATCTTCACCAGGTCGTTCTGACCGATTAATCCGTTGATATACAGGTTCTCAGGAGAGAATTCGGAGATGCCGTACTTTTCTGCCAGGTGGTCTATCTGGCCCAGGTTGAACACTTTGTATTCCACCCGGTGAATATTGTTGAATCCGCGCTTGGGCAACCTTCTCTGGATAGGCATCTGGCCACCTTCATGAGCCATCTTGCGCTGATAACCAGCCCGGCTCTGTCCACCTTTATTACCTTTTGTAGAAGTTCCACCTTTACCGGAAGCTTCACCGCGGCCTAAACGTTTTTCCTTATGCGTGGCGCCTTTTGCGGGCCTGATCGTGTGTAAGTTCATGACTTTCTGATTTTTACTCGTTCGGGGTTATCTCCCCTCGCATTTTTAATAAATCGACCTCAACGGCCGTAAAACTATTTTACCTCTTCCACCTTCACCAGGTGCTCCACCTTGCGGACCATACCCAGCACCTGTGGAGTAGCTTCCACTTCCTTTGTAGCATGGAGCTTGTTGAGACCCAACGCTTTCAAGGTCAGTTTCTGACGCTCGGGGCGGTCGATGCCGCTCTTGACTTGAGTTATCTTGATCTTTGCCATAGCTTAATTATTTGGAACTGCCTTTACCACACCAGCTTTCCTCCGCTGGCTGCGCCGCCGGCAACTATCCGTTGAAAACTTTCTTTAATGAAACATGACGGGTCCTGCCTACATGGATGGGTTCCCGCAGAAGTGCTAATGCCCTGAAAGTAGCCTTCACCACGTTGTGAGGGTTTGCGCTACCCAAAGATTTGGCCAATACGTCCGTTACACCGGCGCTTTCAAGCACCGCGCGCATGCTGCCTCCGGCGATCACACCCGTACCATGAGCGGCAGGTTTGATCAGGACCTTGGCTGCGCCTTCCTTCGCCAGCTGATCATGGGGAATAGTTCCATGCATGACAGGTACCTTGATCAGGTTCTTCTTTGCATCTTCGATACCCTTGGTAATGGCTTCCTGCACTTCCTTGGCCTTACCCAGACCATGGCCGACTACTCCATTCTCATTACCAACTACCACCAATGCAGAGAAGCTGAATGCACGGCCACCCTTGGTTGTCTTTACCACGCGATTGATCGCAACCACCTTTTCCTTCAACTCCAGATCGCCGGCTTTAACTCTGTTTAAGATTACTTTTGCCATTGTAGTTATTTACGAATGCTCTGTTTAAAAAATTAAAAATTAAGACCGCCTTCACGGGCGCCATCAGCTACTGCCTTTACACGGCCATGATACAGGTTGCCACCACGGTCGAAAGTAACATCTTTCAGCCCCAGCTCGCTGGCCTTCCGGGCAATAGCCTGACCTACCAGCTTGCTCTTTTCTACTTTATTGACCTTCTGGGCGGCGATGTCCTTGTCCCTGGAACTGGCGGCGGCAAGGGTCTTGCCTTCGCTGTCGTCGATCAGCTGCACATAGATGTCACTGTTGCTCCTGAACACCGATAACCTCGGCTTCTGAGTAGTCCCGATGACCTTCTTACGGATGCCGAACCTGATCTTTTGTCTTCTTTCTAATTTCGTCGTAGCCATTGTTATTTATTTAGCGGCCCTGATTCCAGCCAGGGCCTTATGAATCAAATTATTTACCAGCAGCCTTACCAGCTTTCTTGCGAACGACTTCACCAACATAACGGACACCTTTGCCTTTGTATGGCTCGGGCTTACGCAGGCTGCGGATCTTGGCAGCTACCTGGCCGATCAGCTGCTTGTCGACTCCTTCCAGCGTGATCATAGGGTTTTGCCCTTTCTCCTGGGAAGTTGCCAGCTTGAGCTCCTTGGGGATCTCAAAAATGATATTGTGAGAGAAGCCAAGGGCCAGGTCCAGGATATTACCCTGGTTGGAAGCCTTGAAACCTACGCCTATCAATTCCAGTTGTCTTTTATAACCGCCGGTAACGCCTTTTACCATATTTGCTACCAGGGCGCGATAAAGACCGTGGAGAGCACGGTGACGTATCTGATCGGTAGGACGGGCGAATTCAATATGATCTTCCTTTACTTCCACTTTGATATCGCGGTCGATGGACTGCTTAAGTTCCCCTTTGGGGCCTTTCACCGTCAGAAGATTGTGTTCGTTTACTGTTACGGTCACTCCTTTGGGAAGCGCCACCGGTTGTTTACCTATACGAGACATAGTTTCTTTCTTTTGTAATTGTTTATATTCATTTTTACCCCCGCCGGCCGGTCAGCCTGTATAGGACTAGCAGCTTAATGTACCGGACAGGATCATCGACTAATATACGTAGCAAAGAACTTCACCACCTACATTCTGCACCTTTGCCTCCTTGTCCGTCATCACCCCTTTGGAAGTGGAGATGATCGCTACACCCAGACCGTTCTTTACACGCTTGAACTCAGCAGGGCTGGCATAAGTACGCAGACCCGGACGGCTGATCCTTTCAAGGGATTTTATCGCCGGCTCTTTCGTGGAAGGATCATACTTCAAAGCGATCTTGATCACGCCTTGCTTGCTGTCATCCTCGAATTTGTATTTCAGGATATAGCCCTTATCATACAGGATCTCAGTCATGCGTTTCTTCAGGTTGGAAGCAGGTATCTCCACGATACGGTGGTTCGCCATCTGCGCATTACGGATTCTTGTCAGAAAATCTGCTATTGGATCAGTAACCATTGTTTATACTTAATTATACGTTATTCAATTTTTTTTACAATGCGATATCCAATGATATCTCCATCAGCCGGATTGTGCGTCGCCGCTTTTTACCAGCTTGCTTTCTTCACACCGGGAATTTTCCCCTGAAGAGCCATGTCGCGGAAGATCACCCTGGAGATACCGAAATAACGGATATAACCCCTGGGACGACCCGTCAATTGGCAACGGTTCTTCAACCTCACCGGGGAAGCATTCCTCGGCAGGAGGTCCAGCGCCTTGTAATCTCCGGCGGCTTTCAGGGCTGCGCGCTTCTCAGCATACTTAGCTGCCAACGCTTCCCTTTTTCTTTGTCTGGCCTTTACTGACTCTTTAGCCATGTTTTATTCTTTTTAAGTTTGAATGCGATGAATTATTGGTTGCTGCCGGGCTTGATGTTACGGAAAGGCATACCCAGCTCCTTCAACAGCTCATATGCTTCTTCGTTCGTGCCGGCAGTGGTCACGAAAGTGATATCCATACCCGTGATCTTATTCACCTTGTCGATGTCGATCTCAGGAAAGATGATCTGCTCAGTGATACCCAGTGTGTAGTTGCCACGACCGTCAAACGACTTCTCATTCACACCCTTGAAATCCCTTACACGGGGCAGGGCGGTAGAGACCAGGCGATCCAGGAACTCATACATCTTCTCACCGCGGAGGGTCACACGCGCACCGATGGGCATGTTCTTACGCAGCTTGAAGTTGGAGATATCCTTCTTGGATTGGGTGGTGACAGCTTTCTGACCGGTAATCAGCGTCAGCTCGTCCACAGCCACTTCCACTAGCTTCTT
>Ga0105241_10000765_pt1 | contig 24449 bp, 10 predicted proteins | sample KBSC64metaG_FD_80422 | JGI IMG/M metagenome (GOLD analysis project Ga0105241, IMG submission 80422) | Corn rhizosphere microbial communities from Kellogg Biological Station, Michigan, USA - KBS C6-4 metaG | ecosystem: Host-associated > Plants > Roots > Rhizosphere > Soil | place: Michigan, USA... | reverse complement strand
CGCGTTCGACCCGGAGCTTCGCGTCGTCCGGTTCATCGCCACTCGTCTCGGCGACGCCGATCGTGGTCCGCACGTCTGGATTCATCCAGCGGACGCCACGCGCCGGCTCTTGCAAGACGGTGAGTTGGCGTGGGTGACGGGACCGCGAGGGCAGCAAGTGGCGACCGTCACGATCGATGAGACGGTCGCCGAGCATAGTTGCATTCTCCGCGACATGGCGGGCGTGACCGTTTCCGAGGCCGTCCGCATTTCCAAACCCGATCTCGACGCCCCGCCGACGCCAGGAGCTCGCGTATGAGACGTCCAACGATCGTCCTCCACGGCGGTACGGGTCACGAAACGACACCACCGCAAGTCGGAACGCCAGTCGTAACGCCAATCACGCCTTCGGTCAACTTCCTTCACCCGATCGGGACGAGTGAAGGGCTCATCTACACGCGGTACGGCAACACGCCGAACGTGTCGGTCGTCGAACGGCGTCTCGCACAGTTGGAAGGGGCGGAAAACGCGGTCGTCCTGTCGAGTGGGATGGGGGCGACGGCGTGCGCGATGCTCGCTCTGCTACGCCCCGGCGATCACCTGCTCACCAGCTCGTGGATCTACGGCGGAACGTACACGCTGTTCACGAAAGAGCTGACTGCGATGGGGATCGACGTTACGATGATCGATCCGTTGTCGCCGCGGCAATGGCGGCGCGCCAAGCGCGACAACACGCGCGCGATCTTCGTCGAGTCGCCCGTCAATCCGACGTGCCGGGTGCTCGATCTAAGCTTTCTCGCCAACATGGCGAAGAATGATGGATTGGCGCTCGTCGTCGATTCCACACTGGCGAGCCCTATCAACTTCCGTCCGTTGGAACATGGCGCCGACGTCGTCATCCATTCCGCGACGAAGTATCTGAATGGCCATCACGACGTCCTCGCCGGCGTCGTGCTGGGGACGACGTCGTACATCGAAGAAGTCCGGGGCAAGATGGCGATTTGGGGACAAGCGCCCGATCCGTTTGCGGTTTGGCTCCTCGAACGCGGGCTCAAGACGCTCGACGTACGCGTGCGGCGCCAAAACGATAACGCGTTGGCGTTGGCGCGCTGGTGCGAAACGCGGCGTGAGTTTTCGCGCGTGCACTACCCTGGCCTGCCGTCGCACCCCGATCATGAAGTCGCCGAGCAGTGTTTGGATGGGTTTGGGGGGATGATGGCGGTAGAGCTCGCGGAGGGAGGCAAAGCGACGGAAGCATTTCTCTCCAAGCTCCGCGTCGTCACCCATTCGGTGAGCTTGGGCGGCGTCGATTCGCTCGTCAGCGAACCGCGCTATACATCGCATGTCGCAATGACGCCCGAGGAGCGCACGGCGGCCGGAATCCCGGATGGATTCCTCCGTATCAGCGTCGGGCTGGAAGACGTCAACGATTTGATCGCCGACTTCGAACAGGCACTCCGGTGAGCTTGGTCCGTTTTCTCAACGTGGTCAAAGCATATCCCCGCGGTGGGGTGGCACTGAACCACGTCTCGTTTCAAATCAAGAAAGGGGAGCTCTGCTTTCTCACCGGCCCGAGCGGCGCGGGGAAATCGACAGTGCTCAAATTGATGTACATGGAAGAGCGCCCCACCGAAGGGGACGTCTGGATCAGCGGCGTGAGCGCCAAAGAAGCGCGCAGCCGCGAAGTCTCGATGCTACGCCGCAAGCTCGGCGTCGTCTTCCAGGATTTCCGATTGCTGGAAGACCGAACCGCCGAAGCGAACGTGGCCTTCGCACTCGAAGTGACGGGAGCGCCGCGCGACGTGATCATGCCCAAAGTGGCGCGGGTGTTGACCCAAGTCGGGCTCGCGTCGAAGGGGACGGCATACCCACGTGAACTATCGGGTGGCGAGCAGCAGCGAGTCGCGATCGCACGAGCGCTGGTGAACGATCCGTTCGTGCTCGTCGCCGACGAGCCCACCGGGAATCTGGACGATCGTGCCACGCGCAGCATCTTTCAATTGTTGCGCGACGTGAACGCGGCAGGCACCGCCATCGTCATGGCGACGCACGATCTCGATCTGGTCCGTCGTACCGATGCCCGGACCATTGAACTGAACCACGGCCGAGTCGTCTACGACTCGGCCGAAACGCCGGTCCCGGTGGCGGAGCAGCCATGACCGCGTTTCGTGAAGCGGTCGCGACGTTCCGTCGTGCGCCACTGCTCAGCGTGCTCGGGATCGTCACGATCGCGTTCTCGCTGTTTGCCTTCGGGCTGTTCGGCCTGGTCGCGACGAACATTCGCGACGCACTCCAAAGTGTCGAAGAGCACGTCGAGATTCGTGCCTTCATCGCCGACGGCACTCCCGTCGAAGCCGCCAGCTCGGCGATGGGTGACATCGGCGCCTTTCCCGAAGTGGCGAAGGTGCAATACGTCTCGTCGGATCAGGCGCTCCAACGCGCTCGGCAAGAATTGGGAGAGTTCAGCGACGTCTTCGAAGCCGGCGTGCTTCCGGCGTCGATCGACATCCGGCTCCGCCCAGGATTCCGCGATCCCAAAACCGTCGCCGCCGTCGCCAATCGGCTCAAGAGTTACGACTTCATCGATGACGTGCGGTACGGACAGGAATGGGTGGAGAAGCTGTACCGCATCCGCAACATTGCCTCGTTGATCGGGATTGGGCTCGGGCTCGCCTTCGCGGCGGTGGCGATCATCATCATCGGATCGACGATCCGGATCATGGTCCTCGCGCGTGCGAAAGAGATTTCGATTATGCGCCTCGTCGGAGCGACGAATGGCTTCATCCGCCTCCCCTTCCTCCTCGAAGGGGCCATTCAAGGAATTTTGGGCGGACTTGTTGCCTTGGCTCTGACGTGGGGAACGAACACCGCGATCAGCCGTACGTTCATCCGCACCGCGTTCCTCGACTCTCGCCTCGCGACGTTCGGGGTACTCGGCGGTGCCGTGCTCGGCTTGCTCGGCAGTGCATTCGCGGTGAGCCGGCATCTGCGCCGGGTGTAATGATGGCAGGCTCGCGACGCTGTCGTCTCGTCGCCCTGGCCTTCGTGGCTTCCGCGGCGTGCCTTCCCGTAGCGACGATCCACGCGCAAGGGAGCGCTGAATCCAAGCTGAAGAACAACAAGGAAGAGCTGGCGCGCATTCGCCGAGAGCGTGAAGAGCTGCAGCAACACATGCAGGAGCTGCAGAACAAAGCGCACACACTCGAAGACGAAGTCCACAACTTGGACCGCCAGCACGACGCGACCAAACGCGCCGTGAGCTCGCTCGGGCACCAGCTCGACTACATCAACGACGCGGTCAAACAGACGACCGCCGCCCTGGTTCGCGCCGAAGACGAAGCCGAAGCCAAGCACGCCATGCTGAAGCATCGGTTGATCGAGATCTACAAGCGCGGCCCTCTGTACGACTTCGAAGCGCTCCTGTCGGCGCACACCTTCGGCGAGCTCGTGGCGCGCTACAAGTATCTCCACGAGCTTGCGCTCCGCGACCGAGCGCTGGTGCACCGCGTCGACGAATTGCGGACCACCGTGCGCAACAAGCGTGGGAACCTCGTCACGCTCCAAGGAGACCTGCGCGAGAATCAATACCAGAAGCAGCAGGAAGAGCAGCGGCTGCGCATCATGGAGCAGCAGCAGCAGCGTAATCTTGCGCGCGTCCAGGAAGACGCCAAAAAGGCGCAAGCCAAGCTCAAGCAACTCGCGCGCGCCGAATCGCGAGTCAACTCGCTGATCGCCTCGATCGAATCGGAGCGGCGGCGTGGAAGCTCCCGGTCGAGCGCGATTGCGCGTGGCTCCAGTAGCATCCGCACCTCGGATTACGGGAAGCTCGCCTGGCCGGTCGACGGAAATATTCTGTATCGATTCGGTCGCGTCGTGAATCCGAACAATACGACGATCCGCTGGAACGGGATCGGGATCGCCGCCGCGCCCGGGACACCCGTGAAATGCGTCGCGGGTGGCCAAGTCGTGGCCGCGGCGCAAGTCGGGACGTACGGCGAGACGGTTATCGTCGAACACGGTGGCGGTGACTATTCGGTCTACAGCTCTCTCGGCCACGCCAACGTCTCCAAAGGCGATAAAGTGTCCAAGGGACAGGTCGTTGGCACCGTCGGTGTGTCCGATCCTGATCTCCCGCCCCATCTCCATTTCGAAATTCGGCACGAAGGCGCCGCCGTCGATCCGGCGACGTGGCTCAGAAACCAGTAAGCATTCCCTCTTTCGTCTCCATTCCTATGGCATCAGATAAACTTGGCGCACACATCTCCACGTCGGGTGGTGTTCCCCTCGCCCCTGGGCGCGCGAAAGCAATTGGTGGCACGGCGATGCAGATCTTCACCAAGCAGGCCAACCAGTGGCGCGAGCGCGTCTGCGAACAGGAAGAATGCGATGCGTTTCGCCAGGCCCTCGCGGACACGGACGTCGTGGAGACCTGCGCGCACGACAGCTATCTCATCAATCTTGCGTCGCCCAAGCCGGACCTTCGCCAGAAATCACTCGAGTCGTTCATCGCGGAGCTCAAACGGTGTGACGCGCTCGGGTTGAACTATTTGGTGTCACACCCTGGCAACTACATGGACGATCGCGCCAGCGGCATCGCCCGCAACGCGGAGTCGATCACCGCGGGCCTCGAAGCAGCGCCGGGAAACGTCATGCTCTTGATGGAGACGACGGCCGGGACCGGCACCGCGATCGGTTCGACCTTCGAGGAGCTCGCTGAGTTGCTGGAACAAGTCGGCGCGGATCAACGGCATCGCGTCGGGGTGTGCATGGACAGCTGTCACATCTTCGCCGCCGGCTATGATCTCATCAACGACTACGATGGGGTGATGCGGCACTTCGGCGACGTGATCGGATTCCATCGTCTCAAGATGATGCACCTGAACGATTCCAAACACGCGCTAGGGACACACAAGGATCGGCACGAGCTGATCGCGGAAGGACACATGGGCGAAGCGCCCTTCCGGCGCATCATGACCGATGAACGGCTCCGCAATGTCGCCAAAGTCCTGGAAACCCCGAAGGGCGACGACGACAGCAACGATCGCCGGATGCTCGAACGGCTCCGGAGCTACGCGCAGTAGCGCTATACGCGATAACGCTACGCCAAATATGCGGCAGCCGGCGCGACGACGCGCTGGCTGATCGCGACGTCGTCCCCACGCACGGCCAACGCGCCAGAATACCCCGCGTGGATGACCAGTTCGTGCATGCTCCACTCCGACGGCCGGCCACTCAGCCGGTCGTCGACGAGCCGGGCTGGAGCGCCAGGGGTCAGCGACACGTCGAAATAGTCGAGCCCTTGCGAGACACCGAAGCCGGTCGCTTTGATGTACGCTTCCTTCCGTGTCCAACAGGCGAAGAACCCGGCCGCTTTTTGCTCCGCGGTGAGCGATCGCAGCTCGCTCCGTTCAAGATCTGAGAAAAATGTCTCGCTCAAATCGTCGTATTCGACGTCGACCCATCGTTCGACGTCGATCCCCACCGGACGATCGTACGCGATCGCGATCGCGATGAGATCGCCGGAATGCGACATGTTGAATTGCAGGGGCTGTGGCGGATCGCGAAGGATCGGCTTCCCATATTGCCCGGCGTCGAACCGAAGCACCGTAGGTGGAAGCTCGAGATACTGTCCGAGCACCGTTCGGAGTAACCCGTGCGCGATGATGTACTGCGCACGGTCCGCCGCAAAATAAAACCGTCGCGCTTTCGCCTGTTCGTCGGCGTCGAGCAGCCGGAGTAACACGGATTCCTGCGCGGCGTGCGCGGCGACACTGGCGATCCACACGTGCACCGCATTCGGAGGGAGCGTGCTCCCCCCGAAGTCATCCATCACCGATTCAACCCGAGACAGGCGCGAAGTGCGTCCGCGAGCAGCTCGATGTTGTAGGTAATGAGACCGACGTGCGACGACGCGACACCGTGCACGCGCACCGTCCCCGAGACCTGGTCCCATCCACGCGCGGGGAATTTCACCGTTACGGGGAATTGCTCCGTCGCCCAGATCACGTCCATCGCACCGCGGTACTCACCGGGAATGTACGCCGACGCCGCTCGTTCCTGGAAGATGAGGACGCTCGTCGCGGGACGGGCGCGGAACTCCGCGGGTGCGGTCGGCCACGATGAGACTTCGGGATCGGCGCTTCCCAGCGGGAGGTATCGCGCGACGTTCGTCCGGACCCACCGCAACTTCTCACCATGCCGCATGCGCCAGACGTGCCGCACCCGGCTCCGGTAATAGTGCAACTTGCGGATCAACTTGGCGCGGCGCTCGAGTCGTTGCTCCGGATTCCCGGTCCCGATGATCAGAGGGAAGAACGACTCGATCGACTTGAACAGGGCGTTCCCGGCCGTACTATCGACCACGACGACACGATCGACGACTTCACCAGCGGCTTCGAGCTGGCGCGCCATTTCGAACGCCACCAATCCTCCAACGCAGAACCCGCCGAGGCGATACGGCCCCTTGGGCTGGACCTTCCGAAGCTCGACGATGTGTGACGCTGCCCCTTCTTCAATGGTCATGGGAGCGTCGGGACTACCACCGCGCAACGTTGGCAAGACAATCAGCGGGACATTCTCGCCGAGCAGTGGCGCGAGACGCCGGCAGTACCACCCACCGCCGCGAACGTCGCCGTGCAAGAAGACGAACGGACGCTCTGTCCCTTCGGGCTGCAAGACCACGACTCCGGGTTCCCCTTCCGTTTGCACCGCGGACTCGATGATCGCCGCGATCCGCTCGATCGTTGCCCCTTCGAACAATGACGCGAGCGGCAAACGCCGTCCGCGCACACGCTCGATTTCGGCGAGCATTTGCACCGCGAGCAGTGAGTGGCCACCGATCTCGAAGAAATCGTCGTGAATGCCGATGGGACGCTTGTTGAGGAGCGTCTCCCAGATGTGGACCAGCTCGTGCTCCAACGTCGTGCGTGGCGCGGCGTACACGCGCGTGTCTACGTCGGCCAGCGTTTCCGGTGCCGGGAGTGCTTTTCGATCCAGCTTGCCACTTGGCGATAAGGGGAGCTTGTCGAGCGCGACAAAAGCCGATGGTACCATGTGCTCTGGCAGCAGCTCTCGCAAGTGCGTGCGAAGCTCCGTCGCTGGAACACGCGGAATCTCCGCGCCTACGTCGTTCGGCGAGCGAGTGGGCGTGTAGTACGCCACCAACATCGGCTCGCCACGACTATTCTCCCGCATCACGACAGCACATTCGTGCACGTGCACCGACGTACCGAGCACGGCTTCGATCTCACCGAGCTCGATCCGGAATCCGCGCAGCTTGACCTGGCCGTCGAGACGGCCCAGGTAGTCGATCGTCCCGTCGGGGAGCCACCGCGCGCGATCGCCGGTTTTGTACATCGTGCCCGCACCCGTTCGGAACGGATCGGGGATGAACTTTTCCGCCGTCAATTCCGGCCGTCCACGATATCCGCGTCCCACCTGCACACCAGCGATGTGCAACTCACCCGGGACGCCAACCGGTGTCGGACATCCCGACGCGTCGAGGATGTAGATCTGCGTATTGGCGACCGGGCGCCCGATCGGCACGATCCGCCGTGCGTCGTCGCGTTGGCATTCCCAATACGTCACGTCGACCGCCGCCTCGGTCGGTCCGTACAAATTGTGCAGCCGCGTCGCGGGAAGCGCCGAGAAAAAGCGTTCCTGCAACTCGTAGGGAAGTGCTTCACCGCTGCACATCACGTCGCGCAACGAGGTGCATGTCGCGGCAGCGGGCCCGTCCAAAAAGGCACGCAACATCGACGGCACGAAGTGCATCACCGTGACTTTCTCGGACTGAATCGTCGCGGCAAGGTAGGATGGATCTTTGTGCCCGCCCGGCTCAGCCATGACCAATTTGGCGCCAGCCAGGAGTGGCCAGAAGAACTCCCAGACCGAAACGTCGAAGCTGAACGGCGTTTTCTGCAGCACGACGTCGGCCGCGGTCAACCGATATTCGTCCTGCATCCACAACAGTCGATTGACGATCCCGCGATGTGCGTTGACCGCCCCTTTCGGCCGCCCCGTCGATCCCGACGTATAAATCATGTATGCCAAGTCATCCGGCCGGACCGTGGGCAGTGGAGCGGTCGTCACCGCCGCGCTCGCCGCGATGTCGCGCCACTCGGTATCCACGCACAACCGACGCGCCGTCGAGGCGGTCCCTGACGGAAGCGCCGCCAACGCCCCATCGGCAACGTGCTTTTGCGTCAGTAAAACTGGGACGTTCGCATCCTCGAGCATGAATGCCAGCCGTTCGGCCGGATATTCCGGATCCATCGGAACGTACACGCCACCCGCTTTGAGCACAGCGACCAATGCGATCACCATGTCGGGTGAGCGCTCCATGCACACGCCGACCAACGTCCCGACACCGACGCCGTTGCTGCGCAGCGCACGTGCGAGCGTATCGGCCTTGGCATCCAGTTCGGCGTAGCTGAGCTTCAGCACCGATTTCCCCTTCGTCATGCTCACGGCGAGGGCGGACGGTGTGCGGATCGCTTGCGTGCTCAACAGCGAGACGAGCGTTGCGTCGGCGGGATACTGGCGATCCGTCGCGTTCCACGTCCGGACGACCAGCTCATACTCCTGCTTTGGCAGGATCGACAGCTTGGAGATCTGCGCATCCGGATTCGCGACGATCGATTCCAACAACACCCGCATGTGTTCGGCGAGCCGCACAATCGTCGGCTCGTCGAACAGGTCGGTGTTATAGAGGAGCAGTCCGGAGAGCTCGCCATTCCCTTCGCTGAAGCTCAGCTGCAAGTCGAATTTCGCCGTGACCGCCGGCACTGGAACGCGCGACGCACGCAATCCGCCGAACGTCGCGAAGCCACTGCCATCGCGCGCATTCTGCAAATCGAACATCGTCTGGAAGACCGGCGTGCGACTCCGGTCTCTCGCGGGTTGCAACAAGTGCACGAGGCGGTCGAACGGTAAATCCTGATGCGCATACGCTTCGACCATCGTGTTTCGTACACGCGCCAGCAGCTCGCGGAACGTCGGATCGCCAGAAACGTCGGTCCGAAGCGCAAGCGTATTGACGAAGAGCCCGATGAGCCCTTCCGTCTCACTGCGCGTCCGTCCAGCGATCGGCGATCCGACAATGATGTCTTCGTCGCCGGTGTGCCGAGCGAGCAAAACGTTGTACGCGGCGAGCAACGTCATGAACAACGTGGCGCCGTCGCGGCGGCCGAGCGCGTTGAGCTCCTGGCTCAATTCCTTAGAGAGCGTGAAGCGATACGTCGCCCCCGCGGACGTTTGCACCGACGGACGTGGATGATCCGTCGGCAGCGACAACGTCGGAAGGAGCCCTTGGAGCTGCGCCGACCAATATTGCTCCTGGCGCTCCAGCTCGTCACCGCTCAGCCATTCCCGCTGCCAGAGCGAATAGTCCGCGTACTGAATCGGAAGCGGTTCCAACCTCGCGGCTTCGATCAACACGTGCGGATCGCGATCCGCGGTCGCCAATGCCGCCTGCGCGTACAACGCGCCGAGCTCGCGGACGAAGATCCCGAGGGACCACCCGTCGCTGACGATGTGATGCGTTCCGACGATCAACACGTGCTCGTCCTCCCGCACGCGCGCCGCGGTCAGCCGGAGGAGTGGCCCATGCTCGAGATCGAACGGCGTGCGCGCGGCATCATCGATCAGCTCGCGAACGCGCGCCTGTTGTGTCTCCGCATCGAGCGTCGCCAGATCGACGGTTGTGATCGGAAACGTGTTGGGCGCCGGATGGACCAATTGCACCGGCTCCCCGCCTTGCTGCCCGAAGGTGGTGCGCAGCACTTCGTGCCGAACGATCAGCGCGAGACACGCGGCTTCGAGGGCCAGCAGATCGAGTGGACCACCGATCCGAAGCGCCGTGTCGATGTTGTAGGCCGGGCTGTCAGGGGCAAGCTGTTGCAGGAACCAGAGTCGTCCCTGCGCGAACGACGCAGGAAATTCGTAGACGTCTCCTTCCCCGTCGGGCACAGGCGCAGGATCGGCTTGTACGGTGTCGTCGTAGGAAGAATCTGTCAACGAGCTCTGGCGAGTTACTTCGGTCACGCGCGCTTCCCTTGTGTCGAGACGCGCCGAGCGTCCCGCGGCACCGCGGCAATTCGTCCGGCATCCGCCGGACGGTTGGCAGGCGACTCGCGCTCGAGGGCGGCGACGAAATCCCCGAGCACCGGGTGGTCGAACAGTATGCGCAACGGGACCTCGCGCCGGAGCTGGTCGCGGACCCGCGACACCATGCGTGTCGCGAGCAGAGAATGGCCTCCGGCCTCAAAGAAGTTATCCTGGACCCCTACCCGCGCAAGGCGCAAAACGTCCGCCCAAATCGCCGCAATTTGCACCTCCAGCGGCGTCCGCGGTGCGACATACGTTTCGTCGGAGCTTTCGCTCTCCGCCGCCGGTGCCGGGAGCGAACGCCGGTCCACCTTCCCACTCGGCGTAAGGGGTAACGCGTCCAGGAAGACGACCGCCGCTGGGGTCATGAACTCGGGGAGCTCCGCCTTGCAGAGCGCCCGGAGCGCCGCCGCATCTTTCGGGGCCGATGGGGCGGCAACGACGTAGGCGACGAGGCGACGGTTCCCCGGCTCGTCTTCCCGGACCGTCACGGCGCACGCGGCGACGTCGGTGGATCTGGAGAGGACTGATTCGATTTCGCCCAGCTCGATCCGGAAACCGCGAACCTTGACCTGGCCGTCGCCCCGTCCGAGGTATTCGATCGTCCCGTCGCGCCGGAATTTGGCCAGGTCGCCGGTCTTGTACATCCGCGCCGCTGGATCGCTCCGGAACGGATCGCGGACAAAGCGCTCCGCGGTCCGTTCGGGCGCATTGAGGTACCCGCGCGCCAAAGCAACGCCGCCGATGAACAGTTCGCCAGAGACCCCGACCGGCACCGGCTCGCCCATGCCGTCGAGAATATAGATGGCGGTGTTGTCGATCGGCCGCCCAATCGAGGGGAGCTCCGGCCACCCTGACGGCGAACCGTCACGGACCGGATCGAGCAAGAGCGCGGTCACGACGTGGCTCTCCGTCGGCCCGTACTGATTCGAGAGCGTGCATCCGCCAAGCCGTTCGAACCATTGCTGAACGCTCGGTGTGACGCGGAGCTGTTCGCCCGCGGTGATGACTTCACGCAACGACCGTCCGCCATTCGTGGCAGCCGCCGCGTCGGCCAGATGTTGAAGCGCGATGTACGGGAGGAAGATGCGCTCGACCTGCGCGTCGTCAATGAGCCGAAGGAGCGCCTCCGGATCGCGACGGACGTCTTCACTCACGAGCACGAGCGTTCCGCCCGTCGTGAGCGTCGAAAAGATTTCCTGGAACGACACGTCGAAGCTGAGCGACGAGAACTGCAACGTGCGCGTCCCAACCGTCGCACCGGATTGCCGCTCTTGCCACGCCAGCAAGTTGACGAGAGGGCGATGTGGCATCGCCACCCCTTTGGGCATTCCAGTCGATCCGGACGTGTAAATCACGTACGCCAAATGCTCCGGCGCCGGACGCATAGGTGACCCATTGTCGGTGGAACCAGGGACGGTTGCATCGCCATCTACAACGATAGTCGGCGCCGAATGCGCGGGGAGCTTCCCTTGTGTCGACCGGGACAACAACACCGCTTTGACGTCGGCGTTCTCGAGCATGTAGCTCACCCGCGCCGCGGGATACGCTGGATCAACGGGGACGTATGCACCACCGCTCGTCAGCACCGCGAGCACGGCGACGATCATGTCGACCGACCGATCCATGCAGATGGCGACCCGCGCATCGGGGGCAACCCCCAGCGTACGGAGTCGTGCCGCAAGCGCTGTGACCCGCGCATCGAGCTGCGCATAGGTCACGTGCTCAGTTTCGTAGGACACCGCGATCGCGTCGGGCGTCCGCGTCACTTGGGCCTGATACAACTCGTGCACGAGCGCCGTATCCGGATACGGCGCATCTGTCGCATTCCACTTGCCGACGATCTGCCTACGCTCGTCGACGGACAACAATGGAAGTTGCGCGACCGGCCGATCGGGATTGGCGGCGGCCTCGCTCACCAATGTTGCGAAATGACGTGCGAATTGTTCCGCGGTTGCGGCATCGAAGAGATCCGCGTCGTATTCGAGCAACCCGCGATATCCGCGTGGCGTCGTGTTCATCAACAGTTGCAACTCGAATTTCGCCGTCTCGCGCGAGCCCGCCAGCTTCGACGCTTCGAGCCCCGGGAACGACAACGAGCCGACGGAGCCTAGATCCTGCAATGAGAACAACGTCTGGAAGACCGGATTGCGCGACCGATCTCGTTCCGGCTGAATGACTTCGACGATCTTCTCGAAGGGGAGATCCTGATTCGCGAGCGCCGCGAGCGCGGTCGTCCGCACGCGATCGAGCAGCTCCCGGAACGTCGGCGTCCCGGACACATCCGTCCGAATCGCGAGCGTGTTGACGAAGAACCCAATCAACCCTTCGGTTTCGCGCCGAGTGCGGCCGGCGATCGGAGAGCCGACGATGATGTCGTCTTGGCCGCTGTAACGGCGAAGTAGCTCTTGATAGACCGCGAGCAATCCCATGAACGGCGTCGCGCCGGCGCTCCGGCACAACGCAGCGAGTGCGTCGCTCGCGTCCGCCGGGACTTCGACCACGACTCGTTCCGCGAGATGCTCCACGGCGCGTCCACGCGGACGATCCGTCGGGACATCGAGGACCGGAAGCGGATGCCGCAGCTGCTTCGTCCAATACGCCAACTGCTCGTCGAGGACCGCGCCTTCGAGCCGGTCGCGTTGCCAGAGTGCGAAGTCGGCGTATTGAATGGGAAGCTCGGGGAGCGCCGGCTCTTCGCCACGCGCAAACGCGCCGTACGCCGAGCTCAATTCCCGCTGTAATACCCCCAACGACCACCCGTCGACCGCAATGTGATGTGCCGTGATGAGGAGCACATGCTCATCAGCAGACAGCCGAACGACCGTCGCGCGAATGACCGGCCCTGTCCGCAGATCGAAAGGGCGGTTCCCTTCCTCATCGACGACGCGCGACAACTCCGATTGCTTCTCCGTCGCGTCGGAGATCGACGAAAGGTCGACGATCGGAACGGTCACGTTCTCCGGCGGCAACACGACTTGCGTCGGCGTTCCGTCGGGCGCATCGAAGACCGTGCGCAACGCCTCGTGCCGCTCGACGATATACGTCAGCGCGGCCTCGATCGCGCGCACGTCGAGCGCCCCGGTCAACCGAACGTTGAACGGAATGTTGTACGTCGCGCGCCCCGGCTCGAGCTGATCGATGAGCCAAAGACGTTGCTGCGCGAACGAAGTTGGGAAAATGAAAACTTCGGCGTCGTCGTTCATGTTGCTTGGATCGTGGACGTCGGAGGAATGGCTCATTGGTGCCCGCCCCCGTCCGATGGGACGGAGCGTGTTTGACGGCGCGCGCCCACACGGGCGGCACGCGTAATTCCGGGCTCCGCCGTCGCGGCGGGGCCACCCTGTTGCCGCTTCTCGTCGACCGCCGTCGCGAGCTGCGCGATGGTCGGCCATTCGAAGATCGCGTTCAGCGGGAGTCGTACGTCGAACGCCTCCTGGACGCGGGAGACGATGCGCATCGCGATCAACGAATGTCCCCCGAGCTCGAAGAAATTATCGCGAACACCAATACGCTCGGCACGGAGCACATCGATCCAGATTGCGGCAATGCGCTCTTCGGTTGGCGTCGACGGCGCAACGAATGGCGTCCCTTCGGCCGGCGCGGCGTCAGGAACCGGGAGTGCTTTGCGATCGATTTTGCCATTCTGCGTTCGCGGGAACGCCCCGAGTGTGACGATGGCGCTCGGCATCATGTACTGCGGCAGCGCTTTGCGCATGGCGTCGCGGATCTGCGCGACGTCGGCCGACAGTCCCGTTACATACAGAAGCAAGCGCGTGTCGCCTGGCGAGACTTCGCGCACGACGGCGAGCGCCTCGGTGACACCCGGCACCTTGGCCACGACAGACTCGATCTCGCCCAGCTCGATTCTGAAGCCGCGCAACTTGACTTGATGATCGAGCCGCCCAAGATATTCGATCCGCCCATCGCGCAAATAGCGCACGAGATCACCCGTCCGATACATCCGCGCATCCGGCGCATCGGCGAACGGATCGCGCACGAATCGCTCGGCGGTCAAATCTTCACGATGGAGATATCCACGCGCCAATCCGGCACCGGCGATGTGGAGCTCACCCGGAATCCCGACGGGAACCGGCTCTCCATGTCGGTCGAGCACGTACGCCCGCGTATTGGCGATCGGCCGCCCGATCGTCGGACGTCCGCCTCGCTCACGCAAGACATAGGTCGAATACGTCGTGTCTTCGGATGGACCGTACAGGTCGTAGACCCGCTCGACGGATGGAATGTCATACAATGCATCGACCAATCGTTGCGCGAGCAGCTCGCCCGCAAGATTGATCGTGCGCACCGACGACGGAATGCCGTTGATGCGAACCAATTCGGCCGCGGCCGACGGCACCGTGTTGACGAGGGTGACCGGGACGACGTTCGAGACGTTCGGGAGCGCGAGCGCGTTCTGCGCCACGATCACCGACCCACCAGTCGATAAAGGAACGAACAGCTCGAAGATCGAGAGGTCGAAGCAGATCGACGTAGAGGCAAGGACCCCCGCAAGCTCGTTCGGGGTAAAGACGCCGCGCGCCCACGTGATGAACGCCACCGCGTTCCGATGCTCGATCATCACCCCTTTGGGGCGCCCCGTCGAGCCAGACGTATAGATGATGTACGCGAGATCGGATGCGGACGCGCCACGCGACGCCGCCCGCGTGGGTGACTCCGCAATCTCCAGTGCGGATTCCCACCCCGGCTCGAGCAATACCATCGCGTCTCGTCCGCCATTTGCTGCCGCGAGTATCGGCAGCGCAGGGAGACGATGCACGACCGAGCGTTGCGTCAGGACCACGCGAGCCTGCGTGTCCTCCAACATGAACGCGATCCGATCTTCCGGATAATCCGGATCGAGGGGAACATATGCGCCGCCGGCTTGGAACACCGCCAACATTGCCGCGACCATGTCGATCGAGCGATCCATGCAGACGCCGACGAACGTCCCTGGCACGACGCCGCGCGCGCGGAGGACATTCGCCAACACCGTCGCCTTCCGTTCGAGCTGCGCGTATGTGACCGTTTCCGTTCCGTGCACGACCGCGGTGCGATCGGGGGTCGCCGCAGCTTGGCGAGCGAAGAGATCGTACATCGTCGCCGACCGTGGAAAATCTTCCGGCGTGGCGTTCCAATCGACCAACAGCTGATGCCGTTCGTCGGCAGGGAGGATCGAGAGTGTGGAGACGGCCTGCGCTGGAGTCCGAATCGCCGATTCGAGCAGCGCGCGAAGATGGCCCAACAGCCGCTCGATGGTCTCTTCGTCGAAGAGCTCAGTGCGATATTGCAGTGTCGCGCGCAATCCCGTCGACATCTCTCCCATCGACAGGAAGAGGTCGAACTTGGCCGTTCCGCCCTCGACGCCGCTCGCACGCAACTCGGCGTCACCGAGCTTGAGGGCGGCCGGCGCATTGTTCTGCAGGACGAACATGACCTGCGGCAATCCACCAACCGATCCGGCGCCATCGCCGCCGCGCGACAGCATCTCGAACGGAACGGCGGCGTGTTCGGACGCGCCGAGATGCGCAGAAAGAACGCGCTCGATCACTTGCGTGAACGACGGGTCGTCCTCGAACGAGGCTCGCAGCGCCAAGGTGTTCGCAAAGTACCCGACGATCGGCTCCAACTCCGGGCGATCCCGGCCGGCAACGACCGTCGCGACGGCGACGTCGGACTGCCCGCTGTATCGATGCAACAACGTTTGAAACGCCGCCAGCAGGACGACGAACGGCGTGGCGTCGTGGGTCTGCGCGAGGCGACGCACCGCCTGCATGAGCTCGAGCGGGAAGACGACGGTGCGCTTGGCCCCCTCGAATCCAGGCGACGCCGGTCGCGGACGATCAGTCGGGAGATTGAGCGCGGCGTCATGGCCACCTAGTTGCTCCTGCCAGTACGCCAACTGCGCATCGAGCGCTTCGCCACGCAACGTTTCACGCTGCCACGCGGCATAGTCGGCGAAACGAAGCGGCAACGGTGGCAAGGGTGCCATGACTCCCGTCCGAGCCTCCTCATAGAACGCCGTCAGATCGCGGAGTAGCACGCCACGCGACCATCCGTCGTACGCAATGTGATGCGATACGAGAACGAGGAGTTGATCATCCGCCGCAATGCGAATCAACGTCGCGCGAAGCAGGAGATCGCGGGACAAATCAAATGGTGCGCGAACGCGTTCCTTGGTCAACTTCGCCGCTTCACGTTCCGCATCGGCTCGGCTGGAGCCGGTCAAATCGAAAACTTCGAGCGGCATCATGACGGGCGGCGTGATCCGTTGCACTGGCTCACCATTCTGCTCGGTGAACGTCGTCCGAAGCAACTCGTGCCGTTCGACGAGCGCATCGAATGCCCGCTGCAACGCCACGACGTCGATCGTCCCATTGATCCGCCACTGCTCGGCCACATTGTACGCGGCGAGATCCGGCGCGGCGCGTTGGAGCACCCACAACATCTCTTGCGCGTACGACAACGGCGCCGAGTCCGAGGTCCGCCGAGGAATCGAGACGAGGGCGTGACGATTGGCGGCGGACGTCATCATTGCGTCGACCCGATCGGCGAATTGCGCCACCGTCGATGCTTCGAACATGACCCGAAGCGGGACGCGGACTTTGAAGTGCTCCGCGACGCGGCTCAAGATCCGTAACGCCAGCAGCGAATGGCCGCCGAGCTCGAAGAAGTCGTCGTTGACGCCGACTTGGCGTTGGAGGACACTCCCCCAAATGTCGGCGATGACCGATTCCGTCGCCGTTCGCGGCGCGACGTACTCCGTCACGATGGCGGCGTCGGCCGCATCGGGGGCCGGGAGCGCTTTGCGGTCGAGCTTGCCGTTCGCGTTGAGCGGCCATTCGTCGAGCCAGACGAACGCGGTGGGAACCATGTACTCCGGCAACGTCCCCTTGAGGTGGTCGCGCAGTTGCGCAACCACCGCGGACCGGTCAGCGGACCGGTCATCGATCGGCGTCGCTGGAATGCAATACGCGACGAGGCGTTGATCGCCCGGCGTGTCTTCGCGCACCAACACGACGGCGGACTGCACGACGTCTTGCGACACCAGCGCCGTCTCGATCTCGCCGAGCTCGACGCGGAAGCCGCGCAGTTTGACCTGCGTGTCGATGCGCCCCATGTATTCGAGCGTCCCATCGGCACGGTACCGAGCACGATCGCCGGTGCGATACAACCGGGTCTGACCGGTCGGATCGAGCGGATTCGTGATGAACTTTTCCGCCGTCAATTCAGCACGGTTGAGGTAGCCACGCGCCAATCCGACGCCACCGATGCACAACTCGCCGGGAATGCCAACGCCAACCGGCTGGCGAGCGGTATCGAGGAGATAAATACTCGCGTTGGAAATCGGGGTTCCGATCGGGACGACGCCGCCCTTCCACGCGTCGGGCATCACGCTCCAATGTGTCGCGTACACCGTCGCTTCAGTCGGACCGTACAAATTGGTCACGGGGAGGCGCGGGCACGCCGCGGCCAACCGCGTCAACAATTCGCTGGGGAGTGCTTCGCCACCCAAGAAGAGCCGGCGAAGCCGCGGCAGTCCGTTCGGCGCATCGGCTCCCGCCGTCTCGAGCATCATCTGCAGCTGTGATGGAACGAGCTGCAATAGAGTGATGTCGTGCCGCTCGAGCGTCGAGAGCAGATAGACTGGATCCTGATGGCCACCCGGCCGCGCGAGGACGAGTTTGGCGCCGCTGACTAAGGGAAGGAAGAACTCCCAAATGCACGCATCGAAGCTGGCGGGGGCCTTCTGGAGCACCGCGTCGCCGACGCCGAGTGGATACGCATTGCGCATCCACGTCAAATAGTTGACGACGGCGTGATGAGGGATCATCACCCCTTTGGGGCGTCCCGTGGAACCCGACGTATAGATCACGTACGCCAGGTGATCCCCGTTGGGTCGCGCGACATCAGTACGTTCCGCGACATCCGCGGCCCGCTCGATTTTTGACCAATCGCTATCGAGGAAAACGACGGTTGGGCCGCTGCCTTGGGACGCTGGCGGAACGGCGTCGCGAACGTTCTCCATCGTCAACAAGACGGGGACGTTCGCATCTTCGACCATGAAGGCGAGACGATCGGCCGGGTACTCGGGATCGAGCGGGAGATAGTATCCACCCGCTTTGAGCACGCCCAAAATGGCCACGACCAACGGCGTCGATCGTTCCGCGCAAATCGCGACGCAGATGTCTGGCCCCACACCCAGGTCGCGCAAATAGCGGCCGAGCAGCGACGCACGACGATCCAACTCGGCGAATGCCAGACGATCGAGTGTCCCGTCTTCAGTCTCGATCTCGACGGCGATGGCGTCCGGAGTCCGCGCTACCTGTTGCTCGATGAACTCGTGCAACGTCTCGGCATCGACGCTCTGCGCCGGTCCGGTGCTCCAAACATCCAATAATGTATGGCGCTCGTCGGCTGGAAGCATCGGGAGCTTCGACAGCGGAGTCGCCGGATCGGCGGCGATCCCTTCGAGCAGCACTTCGAGATGCCCGAGCATGCGATCGATCGTCGCCGCGTCGAACAAATCGGTGCGATACTCGAGCGTCGCGCGCAACCCGCCTGCTTGTTCGTGCATGAACAGCGACAAGTCGAACTTCGTTGCACCCCGCCCTGCTCCGAACGACTCCATCGTGAGGCCGGGGAGTTGCAAGGCGCGCAGCTCGGCGTCCTGCAACGTGAACATGACCTGGAACAACGAGGCGCGGCCGAGCGCGCGGTCGCGCTGGAGCTCCAGAACCAACTTCTCGTAGGGAACGTCTTGGTGATCGTACGCACCGAGCGCGGTTTCGCGAACACGACCGACGAGCTGCGTGAACGTCGGATCGCCGTCCAACCGCGTCCGCAGCACCAGCGTGTTGGCGAAATAACCGATCAACCCTTCCGATCCTTCATGCGCACGCCCGGCGATGGGCGATCCAACGACGATGTCATCTTGCCCGCTATAGCGCGACAACAAGACATCGAACGCCGCGAGCAATGTCATGAAGAGCGTGGTCCCTTCAGCCTGACTGATCGCGCGAAGCCGGTCGAGTAACGTACGCGACAACAGGCGGGAACGAACGCCACCCTCGAAGCTCGGGACCAGCGCGCGCGGGCGATCCGTCGGAATTTCGAGGAGCGCGGGAGCACCCCCCAACTGCGTCTTCCAATAATTCAGCAGCTGTTCGAGCCGTTCGCCTTGCAACGTGTTTCGCTGCCAAATGGCGAAATCGCCGTATTGCACCGACATCGGCGGCAACGACGATGCACGTCCCTGACGAGCCGCGTCGTACAGCTCGGAGAGCTCGCGCATGAGGATGTTACGAGACCATGCATCCGACGCGACGTGATGCGACTCGAGCAACAAGACGTGATCGTCATCGCCCAGCTGAACGAGCGTGACCCGTAGTTGTGCATCGACGGTCAAATCGAACGGACGGCGAGACAGCTCCTGCACCAACGCCACGGCAGAGCGTTCTCTCGTTTCCTCGGGATGGTCGCGAAGATCCACCCGTTCGACGACTACCGAGCGCGGTGGATGAACGATTTGCCGCGGCTCACCGTCGACCATGTCGAAGGTGGAGCGAAGGACCTCGTGGCGTGCGACGATGCCATCCAGCGCCTGCTGCAACGCGGTTTCATCGAGCGCACCCCGGAGGCGCGCCATGCGGGGAACGTTATAGCCGTGCATCCCCGGATTCGCGCGGTCGAGCAACCACAACAACTCTTGCGCGAACGACATCGGGACGACCGCACCAGGGGCGCGCGGCGTGATGCCCGCACGTGCGCGCCCCACGCCATCGGCGGTGGACCGATCGAGCTGCGCTCGTTTCTCCGCCGACAACGCGGCGAGACGGCGCTCCAGCTCCTTCCGGCGCTCTGCGACGACGTCCTTACCAGCCATTACCGATCTCGGTCCGCGGTGGCGGCCGATTCCGCGTCGGTCATGGACTCGAGCGCGGCCAGCTTCATTTCGATGTCGATCAACTCCGCGAGCTGCTCGACCGTCGGCGCATCGAACAGGGTGCGCAACGGAAGGCGAATTCCGAATTGGCGGCTCAGCTTGCCGAGGACACGAATGGCGAGAAGCGAGTGGCCGCCAAGCGCGATGAAGTTCTCGGTGACGCCGACGCGCTCCTTTTTCAGGACGTCGCACCAGATCGCCGCAATCGCTTCTTCGCTGGGCGTTCTTGGGGCAATGAACGCGTCCTCCGTGGTCTCCTGTTGCTCTGGATCGGGGAGCGCGGCGCGATCGACTTTCCCGTTCGGCGTGAGCGGAATCTGATCGAGCATCACGACCGACGCAGGAACTTCATACTCCGGGAGACGCGCTGCGGCCCACTCGACGACGCCGTCGGTTGTGAGGCGCCCAGCATGCGCAAGCGCGTATTGCGGCGTCGCATCACTACCTGCCCCTTTTGCGACGACGTACGCGACGACAGCCGCATCCGCACCGGAGCCACGGACGACGACGACGCATTGTGCAACGGCGGGATGCTGGCCAATGACCTGCGCGATCTCGCCAAGCTCGACGCGGAAACCACGGATCTTCACTTGATCGTCGAAGCGACCCAGGAATTCGATCGCACCACTCGGGAGACGGCGCACACGATCGCCAGTGCGATACGCACGCCCTTCCCCCGCGAGATCGACGAATCGTTCCGCGGTCAATTCCGGACGATTCAAATATCCGTCGGCGACGCCCAATCCGGTCGCATACAGCTCACCCGGCACGCCAACTGGCTGCGCCTGGCGAGCCGCATCGAGAACATGGAGCTTCACGTTCGCGAGCGGCGTACCGATTGGCACCGTCTGTGCCCCGACGGTCCGTACTTGACGCGTCGATTCCTGCGTGACTTCAAAGGTGCTCACACCGACCGTCGTCTCGGTCGGTCCGTAGTGATTCAACACACGCGGACCGTTGGCGGCCAACAACCGCTCCGCCACATCCCAGTGCAATGGCTCACCACCAAGCACGATCCAGCGAGACGGGAGCGCGCGCGCTAAATCCGCGCCACCCACATTCGACGTCAGTGCCGCCAAATGGCTCGGCGTAATCTTCAGCACATCGAGCGGATGCGCCGCCATGTGCTCCGTGAACCGGACCGGATCGTTGGAGGCATCCGGCTGCACGACGTACAACGTTCCGCCCGCGCACAACGCCGGGAAGAGCGACGTATTGCCGAGGTCGGCGCCGAGTGTGTTGACCATCCCGAAGCGCCATCCGTCGAGCGCGCGCAAGGGATCGGGTCCGGTCTCACCCGAAAGAACGCGTGCAACCGCGTTGGTATAATGGATGATGTTGGCGTGCGTGACGACCACCCCTTTGGGGACGCCGGTCGACCCCGACGTATATAGAACGTAGGCCGGCGAGTCCGGCGACGGGAACGTCTCGATCGGAGCGGCGCTCAACGCCTTCAACGCATCACGATCCCGGTCGAGCGCGACGGTGGTAACGCCGGCAAATGGCGCCACGTGCGCCGCCGAAGTCACGACGACGCGTGCGCCACTCTCCGACAACTGTTGCGATAGCCGCGCAGCCGGAAGCTCGGGGAGGAGCGGGGCGTACGCGGCGCCCGCCTTGAGAATCCCCAACAGCCCTACAATGAGATCCGTCGAACGGTCGAGCGACAGCCCGACCGGTGCACCTGAGGAGACACCTAATTCCTGGAGCTTTCGCGCGAGTTGATTAGCGCGTGTATCGAGCTCCGCATAAGTGAGGTGCGCGCCACCAGAAACCACAGCGATGCGATCGGGGACACGGGCCGCCTGCGCGGCGAACAACTGCGGAACGGAAACACGCGGACCGAAATCTACCGCGGTCTCATTCCACTGGGCTTGTTCGCGCTTTTCGTCCGCCGAGAGGAGTGAAATCCGCGAGACTGGAATCGTCGGTTCGGCAACCGCGCTTTCGAGCACGGTGCGAACGTGTGACAACGTCCGTGCGACCGTCGCCGCGGTGAATAGATCCGCGCGCCCACGCAACGTCAGCGTGAGCTCACCATTGTGCTCGGCCATGAACAACGTGAGGTCGAACTTGGTGATCGTGTCGTCCGTGCCGAACGAGTGCACCTCGACGTCGCCGAATCGGCCGCCCGTGCTCTGCCCCGCTCCGCCACCCAGCATCGTGAAGACTACCTGGAACAACGGCGCATGGCTCAATTGTTGTCCGCCCTGCAACTCGAGCACGAGCTTCTCGAACGGTACTTCCTGGTGATCGTACGCGCCGAGCGCACTCTCACGAATTTGCCCCAGCAATTCCGAGAACGTCGGGTCAGAGGCAAAGCGCGCACGCTGTACGATCGTGTTCGCGAAGTACCCGATGAGCCCTTCCGTTTCCGGACGCGAACGACCGGCAATGGGTGATCCAACGAGGACGTTCGCTTGACCACTGTACCGGTGCAACACCGTCGTATACGCGGCGAGCAAGGTCATGTACAACGTCGCGTCGTTCCGTTGTCCCAACTCCTTGATCGCGGCAGTGGTGGACGCCGGGAAGGTGATCCGCTCGGTGACACCAGCTACTCCTGGAACGGCCGGGCGAACGAAATCGGTCGGAAGATCGAGGACGAAATCGGCATCGCCCAATTGCGCGCGCCAATACTGGAGGAGCTGCTCGAGCCGCTCACCTTGCAGGTACTGCCGCTCCCACATCGCGTAGTCGGCGTACTGAATCGGAAGCTCCGGAAGATCCGCCGCCGGCCCGCCGGAGAACTCTCCATAGAAGGCCGCCAACTCGCGGAACAGCACGTCGCGCGACCATCCGTCGAACGCGATGTGATGCGAGTCGAAGTGAAGCACCGATTCCGTATCGGACGTCTGAATCACGATCACGCGCATCAGCATGTCGCGCGTGAGATCGAACGGACGCCGCGCGGATTCCGAGACGATCTGGTCGACTTCCCGCTTGATGTGATCCGGATGCTGCCCGCGGAGGTCAACGACCGTAAACTCGACAGGGCGCGCCGGATGAATCACCTGAACCGGGTGATCTTCATGGAAGGCGTACGTCGTCCGCAGGATTTCGTGGCGCGCAACGAGTGCGTCGAACGCACGACGCAGCGCGTCGACACTGAGCGGACCGACCAGCTTGCGTGTCCGCGGAACGTTGTACGCGCTGCTGCCCGGCGACGCCCGATCCATCAACCACAAGAGCTCCTGAACGTACGACGCCGGAAGCATCACCGCCTGCTCGGCGCCATCCTGCACATTTTGCTGCGACGTCATTCGGAACGTCCTCCTTCGGTGGTCGCGAGCGTCGACGACGCCGGCGGCGTTCCGCCGATGCGATGCGCATCACGCGAAACACGAACAATGCCTTCAGCTCCTGCCCCCGCCGATCGCGCACGCTCGGCGTCGATCAGCTTGGCCAGCTCTTCAATCGTGGGTGCGTCGAACAACGTACGCAGCGGGAGACGAACGCCAAACTGTTTGCTGATCCGCCCCAAGACGCGGATCGCGAGCAGTGAATGCCCGCCAAGCGCGATGAAATTCTGCGTCACGCCGACCTGCTCCTTCTTCAGCACATCTACCCAGATCCCGGCGAGCGCCGTTTCCGTGGGTGTGCGCGGAGCGACCATCGCTTCTGCCGCCGGAGCGTCGGAGGTCTGTGAGAGGAGCGCCTTTCGGTCGATCTTTCCGTTCGCGGTCAGCGGAACCGACTCGACGATGGTGATGACGGATGGCACCATGTACTCGGGCAACTGCTGCGCTGCCCACGCCGTGAGACGATCGGGGGTCGCCGCTTCGACGTGCGCGGTGGCGTATCCCGCGGCCCGCGGAACGGCGAACGCCACGAGCTCGGCGTCGGCACCAGCCGCATCACCGACCGGACGCGCCAAGACGACGACCGACGCGACGGCCGGATGTTGTGCCAACGCATGCTCGACTTCGCCAAGTTCCACGCGGTATCCGCGAATCTTGCACTGCTCGTCGGTGCGTCCGAGGAACTCGATCGCGCCATTGGTGAGATAGCGAACACGATCGCCGGTGCGGTATAACCGTTCTCCGGACTTCGCATGCGCTCCCGCAGGTGCCGTCACGAACCGGTCCGCCGTGAGCTCGGGCCGATTGACGTAGCCGTCGGTCACACCAGCGCCACCGATGTACAGCTCGCCATGTACCCCGACCGGAACCTGCTGGCCGTGCGCATCGAGCACATACGCGTGTGTGTTGGCCAGCGGACGACCAATCGGAACCGTTCCGGCGATCGCGAGCGCGGGATCGTTGAGCGACGTTCCCGTGACTTCGAACGTCGTCACACCGACCGTGGTCTCTGTGGGCCCATAATGGTTGAGCACACGGCATGACCCGGCATTCGCCAACTCGCGCGCCCAATCGCGCGATAGCGCCTCGCCGCCCAGCACGATCCATTGCACGGG
>Ga0105241_10000753_pt1 | contig 24682 bp, 19 predicted proteins | sample KBSC64metaG_FD_80422 | JGI IMG/M metagenome (GOLD analysis project Ga0105241, IMG submission 80422) | Corn rhizosphere microbial communities from Kellogg Biological Station, Michigan, USA - KBS C6-4 metaG | ecosystem: Host-associated > Plants > Roots > Rhizosphere > Soil | place: Michigan, USA... | reverse complement strand
CGGCCCGGCCTGCTTGGGCAAGCCCCGCATACGCGGCGTGGGACCCAGAACACAACACCCCTGTGTGGTGAGAAGGATCCACCGAACGACATGACAGGCCTATTCGTCATCGCGCCACCGCTCATATAGGCCAGGAAGTCGTGCTCGGGCAGGTGCTCGCCAGCCAGCCTCCGCGATGCGCCAAGGTCGCACCGCCTCACCACCCCCGCCGCCGCCAGGACTGCCACCACACCCACTCCCGCCCCCGGTTCACCGCCGCGCTCACCACCAGCGGGCGCAGGTACGGCATCGCGCGTTCGCCGACGGCGCGGCGCATTCGCAGGCCCGTGTACTCCGGTAGGCGCTTGTACTCCGGCCAGCAGTCCTGTGCGAAGGCGACCAGTTCCGAGACCGGAACCGTTCCTGTCAGGCCCTTGTCATACGCGCGCACCGCGCGTCGCAGGGCCTGACGGGCCAGCTTCCGGCGCATCTCCGCGGCCCACTCCTCGGCCGAGGGCAGGGCGTCGCCGCACTTCACCAGGACCGACTCGAAGGCTGCGCGCCTCTGCCTCAGGTCGTCCAGCTGCCCTCCGAAGTCCACCGTCGACATGTTCGCGCCGTGCTTCCGGTAGTACGCCTGGTCCGCGCCGCGGATGTGGCCGACGCCGGCCACCGAGGCGGCGCGCATCCACATCTCGATGTCGCCCGAGTGCGGCAGGGCCGGGTCGTAGCCGCCGATGCGCTTCTGTACCGACGTGCGCATCACCACCTCCGGTGACGTGATGCATCCCTCCGCCGTGCGGAAGCGCCGCCGTAGCCACCACAGTCCCGGGCGCACCGCCCATTGCCCGGTGCGCCAGTCTGCGCCGCGCGCCGGCGGCAGTGGCGAGCCGTCCTGGAAGGTCAGCGGGTGCCCGTACACGAACCCCACCGAGGGATGCGCGTCGAGCAGTGCCGTCGCCCGCACCAAAGCCCCCGGCGTCAGCCGGTCGTCGGCCGACAGCAATACGCAGTAATCGCCGTCGGCCCATTCCAGAAGTCCCTCGTTGTAGGTGGCGATATGCCCCTTGTTGGCTTCGTGCACCGCCACCGAGATCCGTGGATCGGCAGCGGCCAGCTCCCGAGCCTTCTCTGCCGAGTCGTCGGGCGAGCAGTCGTCGATGATCAGGACCCGCGCATCGACGCCCGGCTGTTCGTCCAGCACACTCCGTACGCAATCAGCCAAGAAATGTCCGTAGCGGTAGCACGGAATCACAACGCTGACACTGCCCATAACGGCTTCGCCCGGCCCCTCGAAATAGCAATTCGGATGACGATGTATGTGCGGTTCACAGGAGACCGGCCGAGTCCCACGCCCCCGAAGACGCAGAACCCGGCCGGCCACCTCCTACTGCTCCGAGGATCTACTTGATCCCCGGCTTATTGCTCCGGCTCCCGTAGGAGGGCGACGGGAGGACTCCCGGCGCCACTCCCATGGGCGTCCCCAGCCCCGGGAGTCCGGGTGCCCCGCCGACCACGATCGTCGGGGCGATCACCCACGTCAGCGGCGGCGTCGGATCGTCGTTGTCGACGTTCACGGTCACCGTTACCCGATACGTGGCGTTCCGCGGCAGCAGCCCGTTGGGATGGAAGGCCACCACATGCGTCTTCGGATCGAACGTGACGAACCCCGGCATGTTCGTCCCGGCCGTCCACTCCTGCCCGGGTACCGGAGCCGCCGTCACCACAGTCATCTTCACCGACGCCGGATCGGCCGTCGGGGGAAGCACCGTCGTGATCGGATGCGTCGGGTCCATCACCGGGTCCTGGCGCACCGTGATGTGGTTCGCCGAGGGCTGGGCACCCGCCGCCTTCACCGTGCCGGCGGAACTCGCCGCGCCCGTCACCTTGCCGCCGCTCACCCGGGCACTCGGGCTCTGCAACGGCGACGCCGCCGGACTCGCGGCCGGCGCGGTCGTCTGGAAGATCGGGTCCACCCAGTAGTTGGTGTCGTTGAAGGTGTTCGTGGGGAACGTCGTCGACGCCCCGTACGAGTACAGCCCGTTCACCGTCGCGGGAGCGGTCAGCGGATAGTAGTTGTGCGGGTTGGTGAAGTACCCGCCGTCGGCCGCGTAGTGCCCGGCCGGCGCGTGGTACGACACCACATACGACGTGTTCGCAGCGATCGACACCGGCGTCGCGAACGTCAGCGTCTGCCACCCCGAAGCACTCTCGCCGGTGAACGTCCCGGTGGCGAGTTGCTGCCCCGTGGCGCTCCACAGCGTGCCGGTGTGCGCCCCGGTGTTCGCGGCACTCTTATAGAACCGCAGCCCGGTCACGTTCCCCGCCACCGACGACGAGAACTTCACCCCGAGCTCCACCGAGTTCCCGTCCCCGGAGTCCTGCGTCGTGGGCACCGTGGACGAAGGCCACAGCGTGCAGGGGCACGAAGGCGCCGGCATCGTCGCGGCCGTCGTGAACGACCACGTCACCGGAGCCGTCATCGCGTTCCCGTACGCGTCGTCCGCCTGGATCGACGCCGTGTACCCGGTGCTCAGCCCCAGCGGGCTGTCCGGCGTGAACACGATCGTGTTCGTCGACGGCGTGTAGCTCACGGACCCGGGCACCGAGGTCCCCGTCCCGTCCTTCACCGTGAACGTCGCCGTCGTCGGGTCCATCGACGTGCTGAACGACGCGGACACCTGCGTCGTCGGAGACACCGCGGTCGCCCCCGACCCCGGGTTCGTCGACGTCACCGTAGGCGGCGTCGTCGGGATCCCGGTGTTGTCGAACACCGGGTCCACCCAGTAGTTGGTGTCGTTGTACGAGTTGTTCGGGAAGGTCGTCGAGCCTCCGTAGGCGTAGACGCCGTTCCCGCCGGACGCCGAAGACTGCTGCGCCTGGATCGGCGGGGCCCCGGCTCCGCCGTTGGTGAAGTACCCGGCGTCGGCCGCGTAGTGCCCGACCGGCGCATGGTAGGAGACGACATACGTGGTGTTGGCCTTGATCGACACCGGCGTGGTGAAGTTCAGCGTCTGCCAGCCGGGCTGCGTCACCGTGGCCGTCGAGGCGGGCGTGGACCCCAGCAGGATCCCGTTCGAGGTCCACAGGCTCGCCACGTGCGAACCGGTGTTGGCCGGACTCTGGTAGAAGCGGACACCGGTGATCTTGCCCGCGGTCGAGGTCTTGAACTTCGTCCCGAGCTCCACCGATGCGCCGTCGCCGCTGTCCGGGTGCGAGGGCGAGGCCGTGGACGGGAAGATCACGCACGGGCAGATCTGCGGCCCGATGGTCAGGTTGACCGACTGCGTGGCTCCGATGTCCGCGTTGTCGTCCTCCGAGCGCACCTGGATCGTGGCGTTGCCCATCGTGGTCGGCGTCCAGGCATAGCTCCAGGACACCGCACCGCCGGTGGTGTGCGTGGTGCTGGCGGCGTTCCAGGTGGTGCCGCCGTCCACGGAGACCTCGACCCGGGCCACCACGGTCCCGGTGTGCGGGCTCGCGAGGCCGGTGGCCGTCAGGGGCTTGAGAACCTGCACCGTGGTCCCGGAGGACGGCGCGGTCACCGTCGTCGTCGGACCCGGCGTCCCGGCCGCCAGCGCCGTCCCGGGGATCAGCCCGGTCTGCGGCGTGGTCGGCTGCACGCCCTCGTCGGAGAGCATGTTCATGGTCGCCTGCTGGACGTCCCGGTCCACCGTGGTGGACTGGTTCGGCGGGTTCGGCGGGTTCGCGACCCCGGTGTTGTCGGTGTGCAGGTTGGTCAGGCCCCACGACCACTGGACCGTGGCCGTGCCGAACACCAGCGCGTGCGACGTCTGGTCGCGGAACTCCACCAGGCTGTGTGTGGCCTGCCCGGTCGAGTAGTCGTTGCCGTAGTCCGTGCGGAGCTGGTCCACGGTCAGCGTCGTGGCGGACAGGTCGATCTCACCCGGCGGCCGGGTGGAGTCGGGGTAGTCCGAGTCCCACTCGTAGCCGAGCAGTCCGTACGGCGTGCTCTCCGAGCCGCTCATGAGGCTGGCGACCGACGTGTTCCGCCAGACGCGCAGGTTCGAGAACTGCGAGGAGAAGGTGATCGGCGAATACTGGTTCGCGTTCACCGAGAACAGCGTGCCGGTCAGTTGGTCCTCTGGCGCCGCGCCGCTCCCCAGGCCGTGCGCGTCCATCCAGGTGCCGGTCCACTGCCCCGAGGGGTCCGGGATTCCGTCCACCGGGTTGGTCCCGTACAGCTTCGTCATCTTGTACGTGGTCATGGTGCGGTTCGGCGTGTTGGTCCCGTCGATGCTGTTCTCCAGCCGGGTCCGCCAGAACACCTCGTTGCCGGACATGAAGATCTGGTTCTGTCCGGCATGGCGCGCGGCCATGACGTTGTTCCACTGGGCCTGGTTCCAGTACTCGTCGTGGCCCGAGGAGATGAACACCTTGTGGTTGCCCACCGAGGCCGCGTCGGCCGTGGCGTCCAGGCCGGAGATGTAGCTGACGTCGTAGCCGTTCTCCTCCAGCCAGTAGATCAGCGCGAACTCCGAGCCGAAGATGCCGTTCTGCCCGATGTCCGGCAGCGGCCGGTTGTAGCTGACCCGGTACGCCCGTCCGTCCGGCGCCGGACCGTTGCCGACGTACACGTCCTGCCCGCCGAACGTGTTGTACGCCTGCCAGGTCTGGTCGGAGGTCTGCACCACGATGTCGCTGTGGTGCGCGGCGCCGTCCGGTTCCCGGACCACGATCGGGACCGGCATGTAGCCGATCAGCGCGTCGGTGTTGTCCCACTGCTCCAGACCCACGATGTAGACCCCTGACACCGCAGTCGAGGGCACCTGGATCTGGACCGTGGTGGCCCAGTTTCCGCAGTCCACCAGCCCGGTGGGCTTGTCCGAGTCACAGGCCGGCAGGACGTCGCCGCTGTAGTTCGCGGGGTACGTCCCGGTGGAGGTGTTCATGCTCCAGGACATCATCCGGGAGCCCTTGCCGCCGTAATACCCGAGGCGGTCCACCTCGATCGCGTACTGCGTCGGGGACTTCACCTTCATCGAGATCGTGCCGCCCGGCAGCACGCTCTGTGTGGTGGAGAAACCCTGGATGTCCCCGTAGGCACTGGTGTACGTCGCCAGGTGCCCCGCCCCGTCCGTCAGGTCCTGCACACCGGTGGTTTGCTGGTTCTCGCATGCCACCGAGTTCGCGCACGCCGCAGCGTGCGCGGGCTGGGCAGTGCCCCACACCGTCACCACGGAGGCGACCGCCACCGCGACGACGGCATAGGCGGACTGCCTCAGCCCTCTGTAAATCTTGCTGTGCGACATCGTTCGTCGACCTCGTTCGAATGTGCTCGCGTCCTACAAGGGACGGCCCGGGTGTGCAGACAGCGCCCGGGCCAGGGCGGCGACGACGGTCTCCTGCTGCTCCCGCATCAGATGCGGGTGCAGCGGCAGGGAGAGCGTGTGCGCCGCGACATGTTCGGCGTGCGGATACGGCGCGTCGGTGGCGAACGCGCCGGTCCGGTGGAGAGGCACCGGGTAATGGATCCCCGCCCCGATGCCCTCGCTTTCCAGAGCGGCCAGGACCTCGTCACGCGCGGGGACCTGGACCGTGTAGAGGTGCCAGACGTGCTCGTTGCCCGCGAGCACGGTCGGCAGCGTGACGCCGTCCAGACCCGCGAGCAGCTTGTCGTAGTACGCCGCGGCGGCCTGCCGCGCGGCGTTCCAGTCCGGCAGCCTGCGCAGCTTGGCCCGCAGGACCACGGCCTGCAGCGCGTCGAGCCGGCTGTTGACGCCCGCGATGTCGTGGGCGTACTTGACCAGGCCGCCGTGGCTGCCCAGCATGCGCACCTTCCGCGCCAGGCCCTCGTCGTCAGTGAGGACGGCCCCACCATCCCCATAGGCGCCGAGGTTCTTGCCCGGGTAGAAGCTCGTCGCGGCGATCGCCCCCGGACCGGATCCGGGTGTCCGGCCCCGCCGCCTGGCCCCCTGGCACTGCGCGGCGTCCTCGACGATGCGGATGCCGCTGCCGGCCAGGCCGGCCTGCAACTCCTCGACCGGCGCCATCTGCCCGTACAGATGGACCGGCACGATCGCCTTGGTCGCCGGGCGGATCGCCGCCAGGGCCGCGCGGACGTCGATCAGGCAGGTCGCCGGATCGCAGTCCACGAACATCGGCTTCGCGCCGATGCGCGCCACCGCGCCGGCCGTCGCCGCGAAGGTGTTCGCCGGCACGATCACCTCGTCGCCCGGAACGACGCCGACCGCGCGCAGCGCGAGCTCGACGGCGTCCGTGCCGTTCGCCACGCCGACGCAGTGCTCGACGCCGCCGAACGCCGCGTACTCGCGCTCGAAGGCCGCCACCTGCGGGCCGCCGACGAACCCCGTCGTGGCCAGCACCTCGGCGAAGCCGGCCTGGACCGCGTGGGCGACCTCGGCGTGCGCGGCGGCGAGGTCGACCAGGGGTATGCGCTGGCTCATGGACGGGTCCTCCGGTCGATGACACCGCGCGGCCCGGCGCGGTGGAGATGGAATCGATGACACTGACGGCGAGGGCATGTTCCTGCGCCCTCGCCGCGTCCCCCCGGCGTGTTCACCGGAGTACTGCTCGGCGGGCTAACGGCTCCGGACGTACGACGTCGCGAAGCTTGCGGGCCGGATTGCCGACCCACACCTCGTACTCCGGGACGTCCTGGAGCACGACGGACCCCATGCCGATCTGCGACCAGGCGCCGACCTGCACGCCCTCGCGCACCATCGCCCCGGCCCCCAGATACGCGCCCTCGTCGACCACCACGCCGCCGCCGAGCTTCACCCCGGAGGCCAGCGTCGCGTAGTCCCGGACGACGACATCGTGGGTCACCACGACGTGCGGCATCACCGCGACGTGCCGGCTGATCGTGGCGTCGGCGGTCAGGACCACCCCGGCCAGCAGCACCGATCCGGCCCCGACGGTCGAGCTCCGCGACACCTGCGCGCAGGGGTGCACGACCGTCGAGTAGCGGCGATCGGGCAACCCGAGCCGCTCGACGATGTCGGCCCGCGCGAAGTAGTTGCGCGGGTTGCCGACGCAGACCACGAGCCGCACGTCCGGCAGCTCGTGGATCAGGTCGATGGGACCCTTCACCTGGTCGGCGATGAGCAGCCCGGGCATGGCGTCGTCGAGGAAGCCCACGAAGACGTCGGTGCCCGGATACAGATCGCGGACAGCGTCGGCCGTCTCCCGGCCGAAACCGCCGGCTCCCGCTATCGCGATCCGTGGGTCAGTCACTGACAGCCGCCTTCAGGACGGCGATCACCCGGTCTTGCTGGGCGTCGGTCATGCCGTGGAACACCGGCAGGATCAACGAGTTCAGGCTCAGGGCCTCGGTGGCCGGAAGTCTGGGAGTGTCGACGTCGGCGTAAGCGGGCTCCATGTGCGCGGCCATGATCCCGCGGCGTGCGGACACACCGGCCTCGGACAGCAGGAGCAACAGGTCGTCGCGGAAGACCGGGAACTCCTCGTCCAACCGGACCCAGAACGACTGGTAGTTGCTCTGGCCGTACTCGGGGTCCGACACCGGCGTCAGACCGGGGATCCCGGCCAGCTCGCGCTGGTACCGGGCCGCGATCTCGCGCCGCTCGGCGACCGTCGCGGCGAGCTTGCGCAGCTGGACCAGCCCGACCGCGGCCTGGATGTCGGTCATCCGGTAGTTGAACCCGGTCTCCAGGTACGCCTCCAGCACCGGCTTCGTGCTCGCGTGCCGGTCGGCGGCCGAGACGTTCATCCCGTGCTCGCGCAGCCGCCGCATCCGGGCGGCGGCCTCGGCGTCGTCGGTGGTGACCATTCCGCCTTCGCCGGTGGTGAGCAGCTTGCGCGGATGGAACGACCAGGCCGCCGCCTGCGCGCCGACGCCGACCGGGGCGCCGCGATACCGCGCGCCGGCCGCACAGGCCGCGTCCTCCAGCAGCGCGAGACCGTGCTCCGCGCAGAACTTCCGCAGGGCGTCCAGGTCGGCCGGAACCCCGCCCTGGTGCACGAGGATCACGGCGCGCGTCTTGGACGTCAGCGCGGCGGCGATCGTGTCAGGGGTCAGATTCCCGGTCGCGGGATCGATGTCGGCGAACACCGGAGCCGCGCCGACGTAGCGCGCGGCGTTCGCCGTCGCGATGAACGACAGCGACGGCACCACGACTTCGTCGCCGGCCCCGACGCCGAGCGCCACCAGGCCGAGGTGCAGCGCGGCGGTCCCCGAACTGACGGCGATCCCGTGCGCGGCACCCACCTCGGCGGCGAAGGCGCGCTCGAACTCCGCGACGCGCGGCCCCTGAGCGACCCAGCCCGAGCGCACGGCCTCCGCCGCGGCCTCGGCCTCCTCCTCGCCGAGCCACGGCACCATCACCGGGATCCGAGCGGTCGCCTCGGCCCTGGTCGCCTCGGGTGTATTCGCCTCGGCTGTATTCGCCTCGGACTCGGTCGCCACCACGCTGCTCACGAGGACGCTCCTTCGACCGCGGCCCCGGACACCGGCTGCGAGCCCTCTTGCTCGCTGCGCCACCACGCGACCAGGTCCGCCAGACCCTCGCGCAGCTGCATCTCGGCCTTGAACCCCAGCCGCTTCTCGGCCAGCGAGATGTCGGCCAGGCGCCGGGTCACGCCGTTGACGGCGCGCGGCGGCCCGTACTCCACCGGCAGGTCCGAGCCCATGACCTCCAGCAGCGTCTTGGCCAGGTCGTTCAGGCTGGTCTCGACGCCGCAGGCCACGTTGAACACCTCGTCGGTGAGGTCCGCGGCGGCGGCCAGGACGTTGGCCCGCGCGATGTCCGCGACGTGCACGAAGTCCATCGTCTGCGTGCCGTCGCCGAGGATCAGCGGCGGCGTCCCGGCCGCGATGCGCTCCATCCAGCGGATCAGGACCTCGGTGTAGAGGCCGTGGATGTCCATGCGCGGGCCGTAGACGTTGAAGTACCGGAGCGCGACGTAGTCGAGCCCGTACATGCTCTTGAAGCTGCGCAGCATGGCCTCGTTGAAGGCCTTCGCCGCGCCGTAGAACGTGTCGTTGTTATAGGAGTGGTGCCGCTCGCCGGTCGGGAACTGCTCGGCCAGGCCGTAGACCGAGGCCGAGGAGGACGCCACGACCTTCTTCACCCCGGCCGCCGCGGCCGCCTCCAGCACGTTGAACGTGCCGTCGACGAGCACCTCGTTGGCCAGCCGCGGCTCCTCGGCGCACTGCGTGATCCGGATCGCCGCCAGGTGGAACACCACGTCGGCGCCGGGCGTCAGCTCGGCGAGCAGGCCCCGGTCCCTGATGTCGCCCTCGACGATCTCCACACGGCCGCCCGGGACGGCCGCGGCCAGGTTGGCCCGGCGGCCGCGAACGAAGTTGTCCAGCACGACGACCGACTCGCAGCCGGCGTCCAGCAGCCGGTCCACGACGTGCGAGCCGATGGTGCCGGCTCCGCCGGTGACCAGGGCGCGGCTGCCCTTCAGAGCGACCGCCGCGCCGACCTGCTCCGTGCCCATCATCGGCCCTCCAAGGCGTCATCGTGCACAGCCACGAGGGCTCCGTTCTCGGCGAGACTGCGGGAAGCGGCCTCGAGGATGCGCAGGACTCGAAGACCGGCGCGGCCGTCGGTGGCGGGCGGCGTCCCGGTGCGCACCGCGCGGGCGAACTCCTCCACCGCCGCCGCCAGCGCCTCCCGCTCGTTCAGCGCCGGGGCGACCATGTCGCCGGTCCGGTAGGACACCAGGGCCGCGCGCCGCTGGTCCGCGCCGAGTTCCTCCGGCCGGGCCAGGTCCACGCCGCGGTCGAAGATGCTGACCCGCTGCGCGGGGTTCACGTCGTCCCAGACCAGCGTCCGCTTGGAGCCGCCGACGGTGATGGTGCGGACCTTGGTCGGGGACAGCCAGTTCACGTGGCCGTGCGCGATCGCGCCGGAGGACAGGGCCAGCGTCAGGTACGCCACGCAGGTCCGGCCCGCCCCGAGCGGGTCGGCACCGGTCGCGGCCACCGCCACCGGCTTCACGGTGTCCGGGAGGATGAAGTCCAGGATCGACAAGTCGTGCGGCGCCAGATCCCACAGGACGTCCACGTCCGGCTGGATCAGCCCGAGGTTGATCCGGACCGAGTCGACGAAGTGCACCTCGCCGAGCCCGCCGGAATGGATCAGATCTCTGATCGCCAGCGCGGCCGGCGTATAGCAGTAGGTGTGGTCGCACATCAGCACCAGGCCGCGCTCGGCGGCCTCGGCGACCAGTTCGGCGCCCTCGGCCTCGGTGGCCGCCAGCGGCTTCTCGACCAGCACGTGCCGCCCCGAGCGCAGCGCGGCCAGCGCCACGTCCCGGTGCGTGCGGGCCGGCGTCGCGATCGCCACGGCGGTGACGTCCGGATCGGCCAGCGCCTCCTCGAGCATGCCGCTCACGCGGACGCTGGCATACGGCGCCGCGACCTTCCGGGCCCGCTCGGTGTCCAGATCGACCAGCCAGCGCAGGTCCCAGTCCGGCGAGGCCATGAAGTTCCGCACGAGGTTCGGCCCCCAGTACCCGGCGCCGACCACGGCGATTCCCGGCCGCTCGGCGGCCGGCGTTCCCCCCGACATCTCAGTACGCTCCTTTGCCCTTGACCACCGCCGAGCCGGTGCGCAGCAAGATCTCCGCATCCAGGCCCAGCGACCAGTTCTCGACGTATCCCAGGTCCAGCCGCACCGCGTCCGCCCACGCCAGATCGGAGCGGCCGCTCACCTGCCACAGCCCGGTCAGCCCCGGCTTGACCAGCAGCCGGCGCCGGACCTCCTCGCTGTACTTCGCGGCCTCCTCCGGCAGCGGCGGGCGCGGCCCCACCAGGGACATGTCGCCGCGCACGACGTTCAGCAGCTGAGGCAGCTCGTCCAGCGAGTACCGGCGCAGCACCGCGCCGACCTTCGTCACCCGCGGGTCCCGCCGCATCTTGAACAGCAAGCCGTCGGCGTTGACGTTCAGGTGTGCCAGTTCCCTCTTCGCCTCGGCCGCGCCGTTGGACATGGTGCGGAACTTGTAGAGGACGAAGTGCTCCCCGCGCAGCCCCACGCGGGTTTGCCGGAAGTACACCGGCCGTCCGTCGCCGACCAGGATCGCCAGCGACACCGCCAAGAAGATCGGCGCGAGCAGCAGGATGCCGATCGCCGCCATCACGCGCTCGCCGAGTTCCTTCGGCACCCGCGACCCGCGCGACACGCGGGGCGCGCGGACGTGGAACAACGGGACGCCGCCATCGCGCCGCACCGACAGCCGTGCCGACGCGATCTCGTTCAGGAACGGGGCGACCAGGATGTCCGCGCCCAAGCCGGCCAGCCTCCAGCTCAGACTGCTCAGCGCCGCGGCTCCCAGGTGCGGGCCGGGCATCAGCACCACGACCTCGCATCCGGTCACCTCCAGAGCGGTCGCGACCTGCTCGGCGTCGCTGGGCCCGCCGTGCGCGGTCAGCGTGCCGACGTTCACCGGGTCCGCCGGGTCCTGCGGGGTCGGCGGCACCGATCCCGACGAGGACGACAACGGGCCCTGTCCGGGCCCGGCGACTTCCAGCGATGCGACTGCGCGCAAGGCTGAACGTTCTCGCCGCAGGATCGCGGCCATCGCCGAACACTGAATGGAGCTTCCGACCAAGAGGGCCGGCCTGGTGGCCAGCCCCGCGTGCCGGGCCACGAGGGCGCGGAACGCCTTGCGGGCCACCAGCGAAGCAATCGCAGCCATGGGTGCCGCCATGAGCACCCCGCGCACCAATCTCTCGTTGCGAGCCACCAGCGCGCACAGCGCCGACAGCGCGGCCATCGCCGCCAGACAGGCCCTCAGAATCCGGTGGTACTCCTCGGTCCCCGGTCCGATGTGCCGCCGCTCATAAAGACGGTGCGCCCCAGCGGCACCGACCCACGCGACGGGCACGGCGACCAGCGCCGGCCAATCGTCCTGCACCGGCACCGCGAGCCAGGTGGCCGCGGTGGCACAGGTCCAATCCATCGTCAGCAGGAGCGCTGTGGCCGCGCGCCTGCCGAATCTCGTCGTCCAGGACCGCGCGAGATGTACTCGCACGACCGGACTCTCCACGTCTGACCCGACCGCCATGCCGAAATCCCCCCACGGAATCTCATCGCACCGCCCGACGCCGCCCGCCCCGCACTACCCCGGCCATGACCGTTGCGTAACTGCCCGAACACTGTCGAACGTCAAGCATCGTAGTGGGCTGGGATACTTCGCGCGAGATATGGCAGAGAGATATCATGGGTAACACTTAGCGTCGTTCTGCTGTTATACGTACTGTGTCCATACTTAGTCGCGGATGGAACAACTGTGGAACAACCACTGAAGCCCGGCAGGGCCGGTGGGGTGGGGGGATGGGAATGGCGCGCAACGCGCTGCGCTGGATGAAAGACACCCTGAACCGGCTGGTCGGCTGGCAGGTGCTCTTCGAGTGGCGCAACAGACTGTTGAAATGGCCCGGTGTGCTCCGCATGCGTGGTTTCGAAGATCGCGAAGTGCGGCGGCTTCGGGCCGATAAGCCCCTTTTGTCAGCGAGGGTTGCGGTGGTAATACCTACGTACCGTCGCCCGAAAGGGTTGTCTGCCGCCGTTCAGTCGGTGCTCGGCCAGACGTGGTCCGATTTCGTGCTGGTCGTCGTGGACGACGGAGGCGGCGGAATTGAGGAAGCTGAGCTCCCCGACGACCCGCGTCTGCGGGTCGTATCGCTGTCCGAGAACTCTCATGTGCTCGGCTTGGTCCGGAACGTGGGGATGCGGCTGACAGAGTCCCGGTTCGTGGCGTTCCTGGACGACGACAACACCTGGGAGCCGGAGCACCTGGCGCTGACGGTGAAAACCCTGATGGATTCGCCCCGATTGTCCGGCGTATACACGGCGTTGCACCGAGTGCTTCCGGACGGGACGGATCTGGACGTGCTGTCGGTGGCGTTCGACCGGAAGCGCGCGTCGTGGGACTCGTTCCTGGACTGCAACGCGTTCGTGGCGGTGCGGAGCAGGGCCCTGATGTTCAGCCGGATGCCCCGGCCGATCGGCCTGCTGCCGCGCGAGGACTGGGAGATGATGTACCGCTTCACGCGCCGCCACCGCATCACGCACCTGCCGGTCCCGACGGTCCGGTACCTGGTGAACCCGTCGAGCTTCTACACGCAGTGGGACAAGGACAAGCCGGCCACCGTTGAGGAGCCGGCGGGGGAGGGCGCATGAACGGCACGGAGTTGCGGAACATCTCGTTCCACGGCATCGGCACTCCGGACGGACCCGAGCGCGAGCCGGACGAGCACCGCTATTGGGTGACGGAGTCGGCGTTCCTGCGCGTGCTGGATCTGTGCGCGGAGCAGAGCAACGTCCGGCTGAGCTTCGACGACGGCAACGCCTCTGATGCGGCCATCGCGCTGCCCGCCCTACAGGAGCGAGGGCTGACGGCAGACTTCTTCCCGATCGCCGATCGGCTGGGGACGCCCGGCAACCTCGATCACGACGCGCTCCAGGCTCTTGCCGAGGCGGGGATGGGCGTCGGCACGCACGGTGCGGCGCACCGGCCGTGGACCAAGGCGCTGGCGACGGACCAGAACATGGAGCTAGAGGACGCGCGGGCGCGGATCGCAGACGTGACGGGGCGGCCGGTCGACACGGCGGCGTGCCCGTTCGGGGCGTACGACCGCAAGGTGCTGCAGGCGCTGCGGACGGCGGGGTATCGGACGGTGTTCACGAGCGATGCGCGTCCGGCGCATGAGGGGCGTTGGCTGCAGCCGCGGTACAGCGTCGAGGCGGACGACACGCCGGAGACGGTGCGGGCGCGGATGCTGGCGCCTCGGTCGGCGAAGGATCGGGTGGTGGATCGGGCGGTGCTGATGGTGAAGGCTTGGCGATGACGCGGGCCGAGACGGTCGCCGCCGGCGAGCCGAGCACCAAGACCACTCGCGTCCTCCTCGGTTTCGCCGATGCCTTTGCGGCGATCGAGTCCGCCTGGTCGCTGGCCGACGCCGGCCACGAGGTCTTCGCGTTCGCACGGCGCGGGACGTCGCCGCCGATCGCGGCTTCGCGGCGGGTGCGCGTTGTACCGGTGACGGCGCCCGAGGACGACGCGGCGGCTTGCGTCGCCGACATCGTCAATGTCGCGCACCGCCTCGGGGCCACTGTCTTGCTCCCGCTCGACGACCTCGCTGTGTGGGTCGCTGATCGCACCGGACTGCTTGTCGCCGGAGCCACCGGCAAGGCTGCCGACTTCGCGCTCGACAAGCGGCTGCAGGTCGCGGCGGCCGAGGATGCGGGGTTCGCGGTTCCGCAGCGGACGTCCGCGGGTCCTTGGATCGTCAAGGCCGCGCTGGCGGCTGTGGAGCACGACAACAAGCTGATCCGGCCCGGCGGTCGCAGCGCCGCCACCGAGGCCGATGTCGCCGCGATCACCGAGGACCTCGCCGGCCCTGTCCTGGTCCAGGAGCTGCTCGCCGGTACCGGCGAAGGCGTCTTCGGCTTCGCGACTCCGGACGGCGTGCGTGCCTGGAGCGGGCATCGGCGGGTGCGGATGACCGACCCGCGAGGCTCGGCTTCCAGCGCTTGCCGCTCGATCTCGGTCGATGAGGATCTGCGGAAGAAGACCGAGTTGCTGTTGGCTTCCGTCGGCTGGCGCGGCATGTTCATGCTCGAACTCCTCCGCGACGCCGCCGGGACGCCGTGGTTCATGGAGGTCAACGGGCGGCCCTGGGGCAGCATGGCTCTCGCCGTCCGGCGCGGGTTCGACTATCCCGCCTGGGCGGTGCAGCAGGCGCTCGATCCGGCTTTCGTTCCCGAGGCGCCGGACCCCGAGCCGCCGCATATCGTGTGCCGTCACCTGGGCCGCGAACTGATCCACCTCGCCGCGGTGATGCGCGGGCCGATGAAGGACCACCCCGGCCCCTGGCCGAAGCGCGCCGCGACTCTCGCGGCGTTGCGTCCGACCCGCGCCGACCGCTGGTACAACCTTCGGCGCGGCGAGCGGCGGGTGTTCTGGCGCGACACCTGGTCGACCCTCAAAGTCCAAGCCGCCCGCATGAGCAGCAAACGGAGAGCCTCGTGACCACAGTCCGCGCAGTGGCCCACATTCATTCGGAGTGGTCCGACGACGCTTCCTGGCCGCTGGACCGGCTCGCGGCCGCGTTCCGCAAGCGGGGTCGCAGCGTGCTGCTGATGTGCGAGCACAGCCGCACGTTCACCGAGGCCAAGTGGGAGGAGTACGTCCAGGCCTGCGCGGCGGCCTCCGGCGACGGGGTGCTGGTGGTGCCGGGGCTGGAGTACAACGACGCGGACAACGTGGTCCACATCCCGGTCTGGGGCGAGGTCCCGTTCCTGAGCCAGACCCCCGACATCGCCGATGTGCTGGCGCACACCCGCGCGGCCGACGGCATCGCGGTCTTCGCGCACCCCTGGCGGCGCAACGCGTGGACGCGCTTCGATCCGTCGTGGGCGAAGGACCTGACGGCGGTCGAGATCTGGAACCGCAAGTACGACGGCTGGGCCCCGAACCGGCAGGCGCGCGCCTACGCCGAACGCCTGGGGCTGCCGCCCTTCGTGGCGCTGGACTTCCACGGCGCGCGGCAGTTCTTTCCGTTGGCGATGGAGCTGACGCTCACCGGCGCGCCGACCCGCGCCACGGTCGAGGACGCACTGCGCGACGGGCGGTTCGAGGCGCTGGCGTTCAGCCGGTCGGCGCTGCGGCTGACGTCGGGGGTTGGTGGGGCGGTGCTGGCGGCGGCGGAGATGGCTCGGGGAGTGGCGGCTCGGGCGGTGCGGGGGGCTTTGGGGGTTGGGAAGCGGGTGCGGTGATTTGGGGACAACCTCACGGCCCCGGCTTCGCCCGCATGCGCCCCGGACTCACCAAAGCCCGCACCGCCGCTCGGCTGCTCGCGCGCCCCAGCAAGGCCCGCGAGCCCTCCCGCAGTACCAGCGCGCCCCAGAAGGCCGCCACCGCCGGGGCCGAGTGTGTCCGCCGGTAGAGCCGGACCCGGTTCAGCGTCAGGAGCGTCCAGAGCTTCGGCGAGACGGTCGCCTCGCCCTCCAGGTGCACCGCGATCGCGTCCGGGGCCAGTCGGGTCGCGAGGCCGCGTGATCCGGCGCGCAAGGCGTACTCCGTCTCCTCCGAATAGAGAAAGAAGGATTCGTCCCATGGGCCGCACACCTCGACGCACTCGCGCGACAGGGCCATCAGCGATCCGGCCACCCAGTCGGCGCGCGTCGGGCCGCGATACGCACGCGGGTCTGCCACCTGCTCGCCGAGCGCCGCGAAGCGTCCCGAGCGGTGCGCGCCGAGCACCATTTCGCCCAGCAGGCGCAGGGGGTTCGGCTCGCGTCGCAGAGTCCTGATCATGCGGCCGGTGCCGTCGAACAGCAGCGGCGCGGTGATGCCGGTCCCCTCGCGCTCCAGTCCGCGCACCAAAGCCGCGCCGCAGCCGGGCTTCATGCGGATGTCCGGGTTGCAGACCAACACCGCGTCGGTCTCTTTGTCCAGCGGGCCGACGGCCTCCAGTGCCGCGTTGATCGCGGCGGCGTAGCCGGCGTTGCGGCCCGTCTGGACCAGCAGCGCGTCGGGAGCCTTCGTCCGCACCAGGTCCGGCGTGCCGTCGGCGGAGTCGTTGTCGGCGACCACCAGCCGCCACCGCAGCCCGGCCATCCCGGACTCCAGCGAGTCGAACAGCCCCGTCAGCACATCGGCGCTGTTCCACGTGACCACGACCAGCACGGCGCCGGGCAGCTCCCCGGCCGGCAGCTCCTCACCGGACGACTGCATCAAGCACCTCCGTCAACGCCGCGACCCACCGCTCCATCCCGAACTCCGCCACGGCCAACCGCCGCGCCTCGCGCCCCATGGCCTCGGCGCGCTCCGGATCGGCGATCAGCTCCAGAATCTCCGCACGCAGCGCCGCCGCGTCATGCGCCGGCACGAAGGCGCCGTTGACGCCCTCCTCCAACGCATCCCGCTGCCCGTCGACCCGCGTACACACCACCGCACGTCCCATCGCGAAGGCCTCGATCATGCAGCTGATGCCGTGATCGGTGTCGCTGGGATGCAGCGGAAGCACGACGAAGCGCGCCCGCGCGTAGAGATCGCGCATCTCGACCGCCGACAGCGGCCCGAAGGTGACGCCCTCCGGGAGCCCGACGCGCTCACCCCGATCGCCGAGCTCGGCACGCCACCGGTCATCCATCCCGGCGATCAGCGAACCCGCGATATGACATCGGACGCCGGTACCGTCGAGCGCCGCGATCAGCGTGGCGAAGTCCCGCATCTCGCGGCCCGCGGAGCAGATCATGACAGAGTCCTGGTCATCGGCGTCCGGCTTCGCCAGGTCGGGGTTGAAGAACTCGGTGTCCACCACCCACTTCGGCGAAGCGATCCGCTCCGGCGGCACGCCGAGCTGCTTGACCGCGAACTCGGCTTGAGCGGTGGGCGGCAGGACCAGCGTCGTGATCCCCGGCCACCCGAAGCGCAGCAGCTTCGCCTTCATCCCGGTCGAGATCCAGCTGTAGAGCGTGACGAGCGGAGCCCGTTTGCCCCGCCGCGTGAAGCGGTACGCCAGCGCCAACGGCAGGCTCGCCGCCTCAGCGCCCCACGCGAAGATCGCGTCGTACTTCTTCCGGACCCGGAACGCCTCAGCGGCGAACGCCAACGGAAGCGGAAGCTTGCCGTAGACCGCCCTTCGCAGCTTCGACGGGCCGGTCACGAACCGCTGATCCAGCACCGTCAGGTCGTAGGGCAGGTCGTACAGCCACACCTTGGGGCGCTCCCCCGCCTTCGCCTGTTCGGCGACCTCCTCCAGGTAGGGCGGAAACCAACCCGCCGACACCATGACCAGGATCCGCTTCGGACTGTCCGTCACGGGGCCATGCTCGCAAAGCCGGGAACACCCCCACAAGAGCGTTAGAACCCTGACAGGACGCGTGCGGAATCCGATGCGATACTCGGCAATCGTGGTGTCAGTGGTCATCCCCGCGCACAACGAGGCGAGCGTGGTCGGACGTCTGCTCAGCGGACTTCTGGCCGGCGCGGCGCCCGGCGAATTCGAGATCTGGGTCGTCGCCAACGGCTGCACGGACGACACGGCGGAGATCGCCGGCGCGTTCGCGGACGTCAAGGTGCTGATTACTCCGCAGGCGAACAAGCACGCCGCCATGCGCCTGGCCGACGAGCACGCCGAAGGCTTTCCGCGCCTGTATGTGGACGCCGACGTCGAGCTCGGTTCCGAGGACGTGCGAGCGCTGGCTGCGGCGTTCGACGATGCGGACGTCCTGGCGGCCGGTCCGTCGCGTGCACTGCCGAACGAACGGCGGCCGTGGACCGTGCGATGGTTCTACGACGTGTGGGACGAGCTGCCGGTGGTCCGGGCCGGGCTGTTCGGGCGCGGCGTGGTCGGCGTCTCCCGCGAGGGCTGGGAGCGGCTGCGCGCGTTGCCGCCGCTGCTCGGCGACGACTTGGCGGCCTCGCTGCTGTTCGAGCCTTCGCAGCGCCGGGTGGTTCCGGAGGCCACCGTGGTCGTGCATCCGCCGCGGACCGGCCGGGCGCTGCTCAAGATCCGCACTCGCGCCCTGGTCTCGACGCTTCAGGCCGCCGACGATCCCGAGCTCGCTTCGGCATCGGGATCGGCGCGGACGTCGGTATCCGATCTTCGGGCGATCGCCCTGGCCTCTCCAGTACGCGCCACGCCGAAAGTGGTGTGGTTCATGGCGCTCACAGTCGCGACCAAGATACGGGCTCGGCGCGCGGTGCGTACGAAGGACTTCCGAACCTGGCACCGCGACGACACGAGCCGGTAGGGAGAAACCCCACCAAGATCGAAGTGTCGGATTTCTGATTCCCGGGTAGCCCCGCCGCAGGGGGTGGGGAAACCATGACGGATCGTATCCGAACACCACATGCTGTCCTGGTATTGCTGAATCTGCCGGTGCCCGACGACCAGCGCGCCTGGTCTCAGGCCGTTGCGTTGCGCGACGACGGAGCGCGGGTGACGGTGGTGTGCCCGGCGATCCGGGGACGCCGGCCCGGGACGGAGCGGATCGACGGCATCGACGTCATCCGCTTCCGCTCTTTCGAGGGCCAGGGCGCGCTCGCCACGGCCGCCGAAGGGCTGTGGACGGCGGCAGCGGCGGCCCAGGCGGCCCGCAGTGCCCTGCGGAGCTCGCGCGGCGCCCGGCGCATGCTGCAGATCGGCAACCCGCCGGACCTGCTGTTCCCGCTGGCCTGGTGGGCCCGCCGCCGAGGTATCCGCACGGTGTACGACCAGCGCGACGTGGTGCCGGTGCTGGCGGCCTCGCGCGACGGATTCAGCAAGCTGACACCTCTCTTCCTCGCCGCCGAACACCGCATGATCACGACGGCCGACGTGGTGATAACCCCTAGCGAGGAGCAACGGGCTCGGATCCAGGTGCGATACGGGCGCGATGCGTTGATCATTCGCACGGCCGAGGTTCCCGCGGAGAAACTGACAGAGGCCGACGATTCACCGCTCCAGCCCGAGTCCGAACCACCGCTCTCCCCCGATCTCCTCATCGGCTACCTCGGCGTCATCGGCGAACAAGACGGCCTCACCGACCTCCTCGACGCCGTAGCCCTCCTGCGCACCGACGGCGCCACCGGCTTCCGCGTCGAAGTCGCCGGCGACGGGCCCGCGCTGCCCGCCGCCCGCGCGCACGCGACCCGCCTCGGCCTCGACGATCTCGTCACCTTCCACGGCTGGCTCGGCCCCGGCGCCGTCGACGCCTTCCTCGGCCGCATCGACGCCATGGCCGTGCCGGACCCGGACAACCCGTTCAACCACTTCTGCGCCATGAACAAGGTCACCCATGCGATGGCCCGCGGCATCCCCATCGCGCTGCGCCCGCTGCGCGAGAACGTCCGGCTCACCGGGGGCCACGCCTACGAGGCCGCCGACATGACCATCCACGCCTTCGCCGACGCCCTGGCCGCGCTCCTCAAGGACGCCCCGGCCGGCCGCGCCGAGATCGCCGCCGCGGCGCGCGCCACCTTCGAGGCCGAGCTCTCCTGGCCCCACCACGCGCCCCGCTACGTCGAAGCCGTGTCTCCGACACGCCTGTGACCACGAGACGAAGACGCCGACACACCGAGACGCCGACACCCCGGAACGCCGAGAGGCCGCAACAAAAAGGGCCGGTGATCATCACCGGCCCTTCTCGTGTCCCTCAAGCCTCAGCCGAGCGCGGTAACCCCGGCCCAAGCCCCACGGTTCGCAATGTTCTGCGGCTCCCCGAACCCGCCACCGGCAACGCCGGGAATCATGAACAGGTCGCCGTTCTTGTGCACCGCCCAGATGTCCGGCAGCCCGTCATCGTTCGCGTCGCCCTTGCTGATCACCAGCGGGAAGTTCTTCGCTTTCAGCCCGCAGCCGACCAGAACCCGCGTGGTCTCGTCCCCGAACGTCCCGCCGGCCTGTCCCGGGTACCGCCAGACCTCGCCCGTCGCGTCGTCGCGCGCGATGAGGTCGGAGAGCCCGTTCGCCGCCGGGACCACCCCGATGACCGTCCGGCCGCTCCACCCCGAACCGGCGATGGCGATCGGTGCGTTGTAGCGGCCGAGCACCACCGACGAGAACAGGAACAGCTGGTCCCCGGCCTTGCCGATCAGGTCGGCCCGGCGGTGCCCGGTGAGGTCTCCGGGCGAGAACAGCTGCGTGAGCGCCGGCCACGCCGTCGTACCCAGCGGCGCGGGGACCAGGGCCATGCCCGGCTCGAAGACGCCGAGGCCGTCGCCGATCGCGTCGTACATCTGGCCGTTCTTGAAGGCGAACATCTCCTGGTACTGGCCGCGCCGCTCGTTGCCGCCTCCGGCGATGAGCGCCCCGGTGAGGTCCGTGCCCGTCGTCAACGCCGCGACCGCGGGCGCCAACGAGCCGTCGCCCTTGCCGGCCGAGAACCCCACCACGCCGTCCGCACCCATGGACAGCAGGTCGATGTTGCCGTCGCCATCGTAGTCCGAGTAGCGGTCGATCTGCGCGCTCGCGGCGAGGAAGAAGGTGTACGTCGTCGGCTGCGAAACGGCGCCCGAAGCGGTGACCGACTCGACGGTCAGCGTGTTGGTGCCCCACTGCCCGGACCGCATCACCGGCGTGGTCGCGGTCCCGTCGGCGCCCACGGCGACGTGCGGGTTGCTGCCGGGCGGCACCGAGAGCTGACCGTTGAGCACGTAGTCGAACTCCACGACGCCGCTCGAAGTCGGCACCGAGAACGTGAACGTCCCCGGCGTCCGGGTCACCGGCCCCGGGCCGGACGACGGGAAGACCGCCGAGGTGACCGTCGGCGCCGGAACGACGTCGTCGGCGCTGGCCGCATCAGGCGCGGCGACGCCGAATCCGGCCGCCACGGCACCGGTGGCGAACACCACCAAGGCACGACGCATCAATGGCTGATCCATGCTGGAATCCCCCTGTGAATACCGCCCCGTACTCCCCGAATCCGAGGGAGCGACGATCATCGTACGTCCAGCGGACCTGCAGGCCTAGCCCAAAAGCGATCCGGCTCCCACGCGCTCCACCAACTCCACGAGCGCGGCCCCCAAAGGCGCCTCGATCCGCTCCGTCGCATAGCGGTCGCCCCGCGTCACGCCCTGGTTGACGATCACGACGGGCTTGCCCGCCTCCGCCGCCCGCCGTACGAACCGCAGCCCCGACATCACCGTCAACGACGAGCCCAGCACCAGCAGTGCCTCGGCCGCGTCCACCAACTCGTTGCAGCGCTCGACCCGGGCCTTGGGCACGTTCTCGCCGAAGAACACCACATCCGGCTTCAGCACCCCCTCACCGCAGGAGTCGCAGTCCACCGACCGGAACCGCCGCACCGCGTCCTCGGCCAGATCGACGTCTCCGTCGGGGTTGATCCGCGCCGCGACGCCGTCGAAGACCGGGTTGGCTTCGTTCAGCCGCCGCTCCAGCTCGGTCCGCTCGCTGAACGCCCCGCAGGTCAGGCAGATCACCCGGTCCAGGCTGCCGTGCAGGTCGACGACCTCCGGCAGGGTCCCCGCGGCCTGGTGCAGGCCGTCCACGTTCTGGGTGATGACGCCGTCCACGTGCCCCGAAGCCCGCAGCGCGGCGACCGCCCGATGCCCGATGTTCGGCTGTGCGCCGGCCATCGCCCGCCAGCCGAGGTGGCTGCGGGCCCAGTACCGCTGCCGCGCCTGCGCGCTGCCCGCGAAGACCTCGTAGGTCATCGGCGTGTGTTTGCGGAGGGCGCCGGACGCTCCGCGGTAGTCGGGGATCCCGGACTCCGTGGACAGCCCCGCCCCGCTCAGCACGACGACCCCGCGCCCCGCCACCAGGTCCACCATGGCGTCCAGGCTCGTGGTGCGCGGGAAGACCTCGCCGGTCGGTTCCCAGGTCAACGTCGGTCGCGTACGCACCCCAATAGCGTAAGCGGCATTACGTCCGCTGGGCATCCGGCGCTGGTGGCGCGACACGCCCCGGCACGCTGGGCGTCGTCTTCCTGCGCATCATGCGCGCGGCCGGCAGCTACGGTATGTGCGCGTAACGGACATACCGCCCGCCAGAAGGGACGCCGTCGTGAGCCAGTCGCCGCCTGCGCAGCTGCCGTCGATCCTGCCGGGGCCGAGGCCCGACGACCTGAGCGAGGCGGCGCCCCTCGAAGAACGGGACCGCGCGGCCGACGCGGCGGCCCTGCGGGCCAGCCGCCGGTCGTCGATCTGCCTGTGCATGATCGTGAAGAACGAGGCGGCGGTCATCGAGCGCTGCCTGGCATCTGTGCGCGGCGTGGTCGACTACTGGGTCGTCTCCGACACCGGCTCGACCGACGGCACCCAGGACCTGATCCGCGCGGCGATGGCCGGCGTCCCCGGCGAGCTGCACGAGGATCCGTGGCAGGACTTCGGCCACAACCGGTCGCTCAACCTCGACCACGCCCGCGACAAGGCCGACTACCTGCTGCTCATCGACGCCGACATGGTGCTGCGGCAGGACGGCGAGCTGCCGGCGCTGACCGCGGACTCGTACATGATCCGGCACGTCGGCGACCCGGAGTACCGTAACAAGCGCCTGGTGCGGAGCACCCTGCCCTGGCGCTACGTCGGGTCCACGCACGAGTACCTCACCACCGACCGCCCCGACCACGAGCAGCACCTCGACGAGCTGGTGGTCGACCACTTCGCGGACGGCGGCTCGCGGGCCGACAAGTTCCAGCGCGACGTGCGCCTGCTGCAGGCGGACCTCGAACGGGACCCGGACAACACCCGCACGGTCTTCTACCTGGCCCAGACCCGGCGCGACCTCGGCGAGCGCGACGAGGCGATCGCACTTTACCGGCGGCGTGCGGAGATGGGCGGCTGGCCCGAGGAGGTCTACTTCTCGCTGCTGCAGATCGGGGAGCTGCTCGCGGACGCCGGCGACTGGCCGCTCGCGATGGACGCCTTCGTGGAAGCCTGGGAGTTCCGGCCGCAGCGGCTCGAAGCGCTGTACGAGCTCACCTCGCGGCTGCGCGTCCGGGGGCAGTATCAGGCTGCTTACGCGTTCGCGAGCGCCGGAATCGGTGAGCCGCAACCGGATGACGTCTTGTTCGTGCGTCCGTGGGTGTACCGGTGGGGGTTGCTGTTCGAGCTCTCCATCAGCGCGTACTGGGTCGACGACTTCCTCGGGTCGGTACGCGCGTGCGACAAGCTGCTGGAGATGCCGGACTTGCCCGCGCTGCATAGGGAGCAGACGATCGTGAATCGCGGGATGTCCTTGCAGCGGTTCAACGAGACGCGGCGCTGACCGCCGGCGTTCCCGCGTCCGTTTCGGCCTCGGCCGCCCGCTGGACACCGGGAAGCGTCACCGACAGCAGCACCGCGACCGCCGAGAACCCCACCGACCACCAGAAGGCGGTGTGGAACGCGTCCACCGGCGCCTTCGGGTGCGCGGAGATGCCGTCTTGCAGGATCACCGCCAGCACCGCGGTCCCGAACGAGCCGCCGATCTGCTGCGCGGTCCGTGTCAGGACACTGGAATGCGGGATCTGGTGCTTCTCCAGCCCGATGTACCCGGCGACCATGACCGGCATCGTCACCGCCCCGAGCCCGAACCCGCGCACGACCAGCCACACCGCGAGCTGCCACTCTGACGTGTGCGCCCCGGCCAGCGCGAACGGGATGGTCGACACCGTGACGATCGCGAACCCGGCCGAGGCGATGACGCGCGCGCCGATCCGGTCGATGGCGCCGCCGGTGACCAAGCGCGACAGGATCGTGCCGACGCCTTGCGGGACCAGCAGCACACCCGCCGAGAGCGCCGAGGCGCCTCGCACGTCCTGGTAGTACAGAGGCATCAGGAGCATGGCGCCGTACAGCGCGAACCCGGAGAAGAACAGCACAGCGCTGGACGACGCGACCGATCGCTTGGCGAGCAGCCGGACCTCGACGAGCGGACGGCTGCCGCGCAGGGCGTAGACGACGAAGCCGGCGAGCAGCGCGGCCCCGACGACGAGCGGGACGACCACGTCCGCGCGGCCGAAGCCGGAGCCCGTGCCCGCGTTGGCCAGGCCGAGCAGCAGCACCGACGTTCCCGGCGCGATGAGCAGGAGCCCGAGGACGTCGAGCTTCGGCTTGGCGGCGCCGGAACCCTTCGCGGGCACGTCGTCGATCTTCAGACAGCGCCAGGCGAGCAGGATGCCGACGACGCAGAACGGCACGTTGACCCAGAACATGTACCGCCACGACAGGTGTGTCAGGATCGCGCCGCCGATCACCGGTCCCACGATCGGGCCGAGCAGCGCCGGCAGGGCGACGTACGTGACCAGCT
>Ga0105241_10000749_pt1 | contig 24708 bp, 20 predicted proteins | sample KBSC64metaG_FD_80422 | JGI IMG/M metagenome (GOLD analysis project Ga0105241, IMG submission 80422) | Corn rhizosphere microbial communities from Kellogg Biological Station, Michigan, USA - KBS C6-4 metaG | ecosystem: Host-associated > Plants > Roots > Rhizosphere > Soil | place: Michigan, USA... | reverse complement strand
CGAAACTAAAACTCTTCAAGCTGCGGAAGTTGCACGCGAGGCCGAGAATAAGGCGAGAGATGCGGAAAAGCGGGCAATGGCTAGCAACGACGCGGCTCGTCACTTGAGCGCCCGGCTGCTGCATCTTCAGGACGAAGAGCGGCGCAGGCTATCGCGTGAACTGCACGACAGCACAGGTCAGCACCTGGCGGCAGCAAAAATGGTGCTGTCTGCCCTCACCGCAGGACACGCCGATGACCGCCGTTATAGCGAATGCATGGAACTGCTCGATCGTTCATTACAGGAGATCAGGACGATTTCGCATTTGCTGCATCCCTCCGGCCTAGAGGAATCGGGATTTTCCGCCGCCGCCCGATGGTACGTTGCAGAATTCGGTAAGAGAAGCGGTATCAGCATTCAAGTCGATATCGCAGATCTCTCTGAACGATTGCCTCGCGAAGTGGAATTAGCCCTGTTCCGTGTACTTCAGGAGGGATTGGCGAATATTCATCGTCACTCCAAGAGTACCTCTGCGGAGGTCAACTTTCGAAACGAAGGTCTGCGACTGACGCTTGCCATACGAGATCATGGTGTGGGGATAACGCGAGAGATGCTGGAGCAATTCCGGTCGGCTGGGGTTTTCGGAGTAGGCCTGGCTGGCATAAGAGAACGAGTGCGCGACCTCGGCGGGACTTTCAACCTTGAATCAAACACCGATGGCACATCGCTGCTGGTGACCATCCCGGTTCCTCAGACTGCGATCAGCAGGGAATCACAGCCTCTCAGCAGAGGATCGAGCCCCGGCCTTTAGCTTCGGAACAGGTTTTTTGCAACGAATACTGCATTGGCGGGCCGCTCCGCCAGTCTTCTCATTAGATACGGATACCATTCAGTCCCAAATGGAACGTAAACCCGCATTCGCCAACCCTCCCGAATTAGCGATCTCTGCAAATCACGCCGAATTCCATAGAGCATTTGAAATTCGAACGACTCAGGCGAGATCCGCTCGCTGATTGCAAATGCCTTTGCTTTATTGATCATCTTTTCGTCATGCGTCGCCAGCCCGTGATAAATGCCGCTCTTCAGCAAAATCTTCATGAGCCGGACATAGTTCGCGTCAACCTCGTCTTTGGCTTGAAAAGCGATATCCGCCGGTTCCTGATAAGCGCCCTTGCAAAGCCGAATGCGGACCCCCTCGCTGAGCAATTTCGACACGTCAGATTCTGACCGCCGCAAATAACTCTGAACAACTGCGCCCACACAGCCGCGGCTCGCCGGAAGGCTGTGCAGTTCACTGACGAAATCAAGCGTGCGCTGTGTATAGGCCGAACCCTCCATATCCATGCGCACGAAATTCTTCGGCTGCATGGCGGCAGCCTGCGAAACCAAAGCGCTGACATGCTCGCGTGCAAGTTGCGGATCAATGTCCAATCCCATGTGGGTAAGCTTCAGGCTGACGTTCGCATTCAGTTTTCGCGCGGAAATCTGGTCGAGCAACTGGCGATACAGATCTGCACTGTGCCGCGCCTCTTCGGCGGTGTTCACGTTTTCGCCGAGGTTATCGATAGAAACATCAAGTCCGGCAGAGTTCAGGCTCTGGGTAACGCGAAGAGCATCTTCAAGCTGGGTACCGGCAACGAAGCGGCCAGAGATGCGCTGTCCGAGTGAAGAGCGCTCTGCCAGTGCCCGCAATGAGCGGCTTTCGGAAAGAGAAATGAAAAATGCCCTCAGCACGACTGTCCAGCCCGGGCATAGGTTTGCCGTTGGCGCGCAAGCCCTGTGAGGAAGATCACAGAAGGTTGTATCACAAAGGAAGAACTGAGTTCACGATCGGCCGGTACTTCGTGCGGATCAGGGAGTGAATCGGATCTCCAGCAACTCTGTGGTTTCGTGTTCCGCTTTTTCCCACTTCCACTCGCGGACAGTGAACTGGGCAGCCTGCGCCAAAAGTGGGTTGCCGCCCTTTATGTCAACTGCCTTAACTGAACCGTTCGGCGCGACGATCGCTTCCAATCTCACCGTTCCGGAAAGATTCATGGTGCGGGCCAACGCGGGATAGGCCGGCTTTGGGTTTTTGAGCACTTTGCGGCCGGCGGGACCGTCTTGAGCCACCGCACTCCCGAGCGGAAGTGCCAGTATGATTGCCAGTAGACAAAGCCCTAACTTGCAGGAGCCTTTCATGCAGACAGAGTACCCAGACTCGCGGTTACGGGAAAGATTACGGGCGTGAAACCTGCGTGGAACTAAGGTAACTGCGACGGGGCAGCGCGTCCGAAGTTCGCCAGCCTCTAAATTCAGTGCCCCTGATTTTCCAGAAATTTCTCGACTTCCAGCGCTGCCATGCAGCCCGATCCGGCAGCCGTGATGGCCTGGCGATAGCGGCGGTCTTGAACGTCACCACACGCGTAAACCCCGGGGACTTTGGTGAAAACGTAATTTGTAGTCTTCAGATACCCATCCTGGTCCATATCCAGCTGGCCCGTGAACGCCTTCGTATTTGGAATGTGCCCGATTCCAAGAAACATCGCGCTCGTCGGATGGTCCCAGACCCGTCCGTCACGAACATCGCGCAGCTTGAGCGCAGTCACTTCCTTCTTAGAGGGATCATATACATCTTCGACAACCGCGTTGGTAATGAACTGAATCTTGTCATGCTTCTGTGCCCGATCGAGCATAATCTTGGACGCGCGAAAATCATCGCGGCGGTGAATCAAGCTCACTTTAGACGCGAAGCGGGTAAGAAACAGCGCTTCTTCCATTGCTGAATCCCCGCCTCCGATGACCGAGATATCTTTGCCGGAGAAGAAAAATCCGTCGCAAGTCGCACAGGAAGAAACCCCGTGTCCGATTAATGCCTGTTCATTAGGCAGTCCTAGCCAACGTGCGCTGGCGCCGCTAGCGATAATCAGCGTCCGCGTGCGTATGGTTTCGTGGCCCACTTTCATCGTAATCGGAGAACTGCCGAGATCAACAGAACTGACTTGAGCCAGCTTGTACTCCGCACCAAAGCGCTCCGCCTGATATCTCATATTGGCAATCAGCTCAGGCCCCTGAATCCCATCCGGAAAACCTGGAAAGTTCTCGACCAGGGTTGTCAGTGAAAGCTGCCCGCCCGGCTCATGGCCTTCGAGCACCAGGGGCTTCAGATTGGCCCGCCCCGTATAAAGGGCGGCAGTATGCCCGGCGCATCCCGAGCCCATGATTACAACATTTCGAATGTCTTCCATAGATTGTTTAGATTACGGAACTTAAATTCGGTTTCACCAGCAACTTACGGGCGCTTGGCGATGCCTTGTCTCTTCCGCCCAGGGGCCGTGGTTGACGCCCCGAACCGGCGGATTCGGCTCAATTCCTCCGGAACCAACGCACCAGCGCTTACCAGGGTGCGATAGCCTGCCAGGACCGATGACGCCGAAGCAAACAAAGGCTCATATGCGCTCTGATTTGCCGGCGAATCAGCAGTGCCAGGACAACGCGCCAGCACCACGGATGACTTGCCGAAGCGCTCGAGCTTGATTCGGCTGGGCGGGGTCGCCGACGCCAGCATCGCGGCAGGAGTGGTCACCGATGAAGCGCTGTCCTCGATGGAGAGCTGCAACAAATCCTTCGGGTCTCGCACCCGAAAAACCAGTGTCTCCACCATCTGCTGGCTGTCGCGGCTGAACGAATACTGCACGGTCGAATAGATTGCGGAGCCCCCAATGTCACGGCGCACCCTTACAAAATCTGCAATGTTTTTTTCTGCCGGCGATGCCGCCGCCGGGTTGACCGCGCTCAACGGATTCGCGCTTTGGTCGAGGACCGAGCGGCCGCGATCCACTTCAAAATCTTCGCTGAACGTCGGCCGGTTCGGTACATGCGCCAGCGCCGCCGCAATCTCCTGCTGCTCCTCCGCAGACGGCGAGCACACATTCAGCATATGAACTTTAACTTCCGGTTTTTGCTGACCTGGCTTGGCCTCCTGCGCCAAGCCGATTGCCGAGAACACGAATAAAGCTGCGGTGAGGACTTTATCTCTGAACACAGCGGCATTGTAGCAGCAGCAAAAGCTCTCCTCGATTGATGATTTCCTTATCCTGCCTGCGTCTAATCTTTACGTTCTGGTTCCATCTATAATTCAGGCGTTCTCCCATGCGTTCCCGCCTCCTACGTCTACGATTGTGGCTCGAGAAGAACGGCCTGTTTCCGCGAGGGAGGCTGGCCGTCATCACCTGTTATCTGCTCGCATTCGATGTGCTTCTGTTTTGCGTGCAGAAGATTGCGGCCCTGTTCCACCGGCATTTCGGGGAATACCTGGGCGCCTGGGTGACCCTTCTGAGCCTGATCGCGATCGTGCTCCTGTTCGTTCTCGCGGTCCGGCGCATCTCCGCGCAACTGCTCTGGCGCATGCGCAACCGGCTGATCGTCACTTATGTGTTTATCGGAGTTGTGCCACTACTCCTGCTAGTCAGCCTGGCCGGACTGGCGCTCTATCTCTTCGCTGGCCAGTTCTCCACCTATATCGTGACGTCCAGGCTCGATTCTGAATTGCAGCAATTACGCGCCGGCAACGCCGTGGTAGCCGCGGAAATTTCGGGTGGACTCAATGCAAGCCAAAGCCCGCAGACGCTCGAAAGCATGGTGAAAGCCGCGAATGACACCAGAATTACGGTCTGGCTGGATGGCAAGATCCTCTTCTTCCAACCGGCAAACTCGCCCTCATTGTCTCTCCCCCGCCAACTGCAGCCTGACCTTACGGCAGTCGTGCGCGATGGCGGATTATTCCTTCGGTCCGTGAGCCAATCGCAAACTGCAAAGGGCAGGCTTATCGTGATCTCCAGTTTGCCGCTGGGCGAGCGGGCTTTGCTCCATATTGCCTCCGGCCTTGGAGAGATCACGCTTGAAGAGCCAGCGGACAATGGCGCCAGCGGTCCATCGCAAACCGAAACTAGCGTGGGGTCGTTCAGACCGACGGTTACTGTGGGCAACGTGCCAGCTTACCGACACCTGCTGGATCTGGTGCCCGTCGTTCTTTCAACATCCATTTCTGTCATGAACTGGAACGACGGCGGGAATTCCAAAGCAGCGGTCGACGTACAAACCCGAGCCTCGGCTCTGTACGACCACCTGTTCGCGGCGCCCGGAGAGTTCGCGCGCTATATCGAGGCCCTGCTCCTCGCCGCGGCCCTCATCTTCGGCATGATCGAGTTGATCGCACTGTGGATCGGCACGCGCCTCACTCGCACCGTCACTGGGACCGTTTCTAATCTCTATCGCGCCACCACGCACGTCAATCGCGGAGATTTCAGCCACCGCATACCTATCACGTCCAACGATCAGCTGGCCGCTCTGGCCGGGTCATTTAACTTGATGACCGAATCTATCGAAAAACTGGTGCTCGAGCAGAAGGAAAAACAGCGTCTCGAAAATGAAATCACTATCGCCCAGGAAGTCCAGGCACAGCTATTTCCGCATCGCATCTCGCAGCTTGCCAGTCTTGAGGTGCACGGCTTTTGCCGTCCCGCACGCAGCGTAAGCGGAGATTATTACGACTTTCTTTCCGTCGGCTCGGACCGGATGGTGCTCGCGGTCGGCGACGTCAGTGGCAAAGGCATCTCCGCGGCCCTGCTCATGGCGACCATTCACTCAGCCGTGCGCGCCTATTCGATCGAGGGCATCCCCGTCTTTCGTCAAGCCGAAGCCGTTGGCGCCGGCCCGGTGCTCGCTTCAAAATATGACCCCATTATTCCCGGAGCTGAGGCTTCGCCTTCGATCCTGCTGTCATTGCTAAATCATCAGCTTTATCACAGCACACCCATGGAGAAGTACGCGACCCTGTTCCTCGCGACTTACGACGGCGATACCCGCCGCCTGACGTTCAGCAATGCCGGCCATCTGCCGCCGCTGCTTCTTAGCGCGTCCGGCTCAATCCGTCGTCTGGAACATGGAGGAACCGTGGTGGGCTTGTTCGATGAACTTACCTACGATGAGGGAATGGTGCAGATGCGCGAGGGAGACATTTTTCTCGCCTACAGCGACGGTGTCACCGAGCCGGAAAACGAATTCGGTGAATTCGGCGAGTCCCGCCTGATTGAATTAGTGCAGGAGAACCGTGACCGTCCACTCGAACAAATCACTGAAATTGTGACTGCCGCCGTCGATGACTGGATTGGCGGGGCCGAGCAGCCTGATGACGTCACACTGGTGCTCGCGCGCGCCCGATGAGAAAACCTACTTGCCTTTGGGGAGTAGTGAAACTCCAGCCGAGACCTTCTGGTCCTTCGCCATTCCTCCTACTACGATGAGACCGTTGGAGGTGACCACTAATCCGCGGTGGTCCATTCTGGCGGGCGCATCTTTCATCGGTATTGTTTCCCACGAATTGCTTTTGAGATTGAAGTCAAACACAACCGGTGATGGCTCGGCCGGCGCTCCATCCAGGCCGATGCCGCTATAGTCGTACACGCTCGCGCTTCCGCCCGCAAAGTAAGCGCGTCGATCTTTATCGGAACCGCCTGCGGCAATTCGGTAGTGCGCTTCGCCTGGATGTGGCGGCAACTTGCTCCAGGCTATCTTTTCCGGGTGATGATGATCGATCTTGCCAATCCAGCATTCGTCGCTGGGGACGAAGCCAGGCTTACTGCCGGCCGTGTTGCTCTTAGCCCCGTCCACGTAAATGATCGAGTCATCCACCACTGTCCCAGCATGCCCAAACACCGGCGCCCCGGGCGAGGGGGTGGCCTGCTGCCAGCGCTGTTCTTCAACGTCGTACATCTGTACTTCGTTAGTCGGGCCCTTCTTTGAAAAGCCGCCCACAACGTAAATGAATCTATCTCGATAGACTCCGACCGCTGCATCGCGAACGGCCGTAGGTAAATCAGGCCCGCGGTACCAGCGCAACCCGATGGGATCGTAAACCGAAACATCTCCAACGATGACCTGTAAACCACTCTTATCGGGGACGAACCCTCCCAGCACGAAAACTTGCAGCCGTGCTGACGCCGCAGATGCACCTAATCGTCCCGAACCCGGAACGGAACGGATCGTTGTCCATTTGTTGTACTTGACGTTGAACGCGTTGGCAGCATTCGTAACCGAACTCCAAGCTTTGTCTGGGCCCAGACCCATGAGCGAATAAATCAGGTCCTGGCCCTCCACGTGTACCGACGTGACTGCATTGTTGGTCACCGGGGTCGGCAGCGGCTGCAGCTCTTCGGAGCTGGACGAAACAGAAGCAGCGATTACGACGACCGCACAGAATGGAATGAGGAACAACCTTTTTTTCATGAACTCCCAAAATATCACGATGCTTGGCAATGGCGAGCGCTTGGGGTGTGTAGATGGAATCAGCCATTGATGGGCTGACACGAACCGTGTGGTCGAATTCCCTGTCCGACAACGCTGCCTGGGAACTTCCCTACAACTTCAGTCGCATTTCATTTGTCGCCGCGAACCCCATTCCATCGTAAAGGCTTCGCCCTGCGGGGCTCGCATGTAGGACGATCGTATCAATGCCGTTCTCACGGCACCACAGGAGGACCGTGTCCATAAGCTGGCGCGCGAGCCCCTTTCGTCTAAAATTCTTTGCCGTATAAACATTCAATATATTGCCGCGCCGCGAGTCTTGGCCGATCATGTGTGGAGGCCAATCCATCAGCCATAAGCCGGTGCCCGCCGCAGTCGCACCGTCCGGCGCAATTGCCAGCCAGGCAAGATAGTCTCCCGCATTCATGTGTTCGAGCACCCAGCCACGAAACTTCACAGACATCGACTCAATTGCCGCTTCGTCGCTGTATCCCATGTCACGGAACATGGACGAGCGATGCTCGACCAATACCTCCAGATCGGCAGTTGAGGCGCGGCGAATTTCGAACCCAACGGGCGGGGACATAGGGACTCGATATCTTAAACTGCGCGCTTCATCTTCGGCGGAGCTAGAGAGCGAATCAGCCGCCATTCGGTGAAAGCGCAGCGGCCAAGCGATGAAACCACAAATTGTTATAATTTCCTATCACAGGCGGCGCTATCGTCTAGGGGTTAGGACGGAAGATTCTCAATCTTCAAACCCGGGTTCGATTCCCGGTAGCGCTACCAAATCAATCTTTCAATTACCGGGTACTGGTGGCCCGTCGCAGGTCCTCCCACTTCCCCTATAATTTGTAGATCATGGCTACATCCGTAGAGGACCCGGTATCCGCGCGCTCGAAATACGAGCCGGTAATCGGCCTGGAAGTTCACGTCCAGTTGCTGACGGCGACAAAGATCTTTTGCTCCTGCTCGACCCGGTTTGGAGTCACTCCGAATTCCAACGTGTGCCCGGTCTGTCTCGGCTTGCCCGGAGCTTTGCCGGTCCTGAACCGCAAAGCCGTCGAGTTCGCTACGCTCGCAGCGATGGCCCTGAATTGTCAGATTCGTGAAACTTCAATTTTCGCCCGCAAAAATTATTTTTACCCGGATCTGCCCAAGGGATACCAGATTTCGCAGTACGACAAACCGCTGGCGGAGCACGGCTTTATCGAGATTGATCTCAGCCGAGGCCGGGCGGGGACGCACGGCACTCCACAAACCAAGAGAATCGGCATTACGCGGGTTCACCTTGAGGAAGACGCTGGGAAGAGCCTGCACGAGGGCTTTGCCGGCGCCAGTGACACGACCGCCGTCGATCTTAACCGCAGCGGCATACCGCTGATTGAAATTGTCAGCGAGCCTGATATCACTACTGCCGACGAAGCCTATGAATATCTGACCCGACTGAAAGAGATCATCCTCTACACCGGCGTCAGCGATTGCAACATGGAGGAAGGATCGCTGCGCTGCGATGCGAATGTGAGCGTGCGTCCGCGCGGCGAAAAGAAGTTTGGCACCAAGACGGAAGTAAAAAACGTAAATTCATTCCGTTTTATCCGTGAAGCCATTGAGTATGAAATTGACCGCCAGATTGATGTCATCGAGTCGGGCGGCAAGATCACTCAGGAGACGCGCCTCTACAACTCAGTTGAAGGCAAGACCTACGGCATGCGCTCGAAAGAACAGGCGCATGATTACCGATACTTCCCCGAGCCCGATCTGCTTCCGCTCGTTGTGGACGAGAAGTGGCGTGAAGAAATTCGCCGCACGCTCCCGGAACTTCCCGAAGCCCGTCGCAAACGCATGATGGGGGACTACGGCATTACAGCCGGAGACGCGCACACGCTCACTCTGACCAAGTCCCTTGCTGATCAGTTTGAATCGGCAGCCAAAGCCGCACAAAATCCCAAGCGAGTCGCCAACCTTGTGCAGGGCGAGCTGCTCGGCCGATTGAAGGCCAAGGGTCTCGAAATTGAGCAGTCGCCGATTTCGATGAAAGGCTTGGCGGCGGCCGCCGACCTTGTCGAGAGCGGCGCCATCTCGGGAAAAATGCTCAAGGACCTTTTTGATCTCTGCTTCGAACGCGGCAAAGATTTCCCTGAGGTTTACGAAGAAGAAGGCCGGCCTGAGCAATCGCGCGACACCTCCGCGCTGGAAAAAATCATTGACGAAGTCATCGCCGCAAACCCGAAACAGGCCGAGCAGTATCGCGCGGGCAAGAAAACTGTTGCCGCATTTTTCGTCGGCCAGGTGATGAAACTTTCAAAAGGACAAGCCAATCCGCAACTGGCGAACGAGTTGGTCGCGAAGAAGCTGGGTTAAGGCGAGTACGCCTACTGCCTCAACCCTAATGCTTTCAGCGTAACCTCGTCCGCCGTATTCGGCCCTTCCTTCGGACCGTTCACGACGCCGAAGCCGCTGCCGTTATCGCGAGCGCCAAAATCCCACATATTCCAGCCAATCCCATCGTGCTCGAGTGTGGTGCGCACATCGTGCAGCCAGCGCGCGCGATCCTGGGAATCGGAATCTTTGCGATACACACCGAATTCATTGCAGGTCAGCGGGACGTTCCAGTGCTTGGCCCATTCTGCAGCCTGGCCGATCTCGACTGAGATTCGATTGGCGTCCCAATGATCAAGTCCATAGCGCAGCACCGTTAGGCGATTCACCGGGTCAGGCTCAGCCGCAGCCACCTTCTGTGCTGTTTCCATGTTCGCCGGATACCCCAGCTTACTTTCAAAGTGCCAGTAGTTCGAACCCCAGGTCGCCCCCTGATGGGTGAAAGTACGCGGATCATAAAAATGGAAATTGTAAATTACATTCGGATCGGGCAATGGCGCCATGGCGAGCAGGTCCTGGACGTCTGACCAGTTCGCGCCCGCGGCGATGATCGTGTGCTGCGGCGCTCCCTCGCGAATCGAATTCGCCAGTTTCGCCTGCACTCCGGCCCACCGGTAGGGATCGCGGAACTCAGGCTCGTTCAGCACTTCGAAATAAACCATCTCTGGATCGTACGTGGAGTAGTGCCGTGCAATGGCGCGCCAATAATCCGAAAATTGCTCGACGAAGCTGTCTTCCTTGACGAGATGCGCCTTGAACTCGCTCTCGGGATGCATGTCGATGATCACTGCCAGCCCGTGATCGAGAATCATCTTGACCGCATCATCCAGATAACCGACATAATCCGGCGGCAGGTGGTCAGCCATGTTGTGGCGCATCATTGGTTCAGGGTTCACGCTCAGCCGAACGTGATCGAACCCCATTGACTTGATCAACGCAATGTCGTCGGCAGTCACCCAGCCAACAAGATGTTCTTTGGTATAACCCTTGGGATCGTAAACTTGTGCGAACCACTCGCTCAGATTGATGCCATTGCGAAGATGCGTAGCCCGGCGCTGAGGTATCGAGAAATTGGATTGCGCGCAAGACAGTGCCGTGAAGAAAAGCAGGAAAACTATTAATCGCCGCATAGTGATCAGTGGTCGGTGGTCAGGCGTTGCTCAACTGGCAACTGACCACTGACTGCCTCTAGCTCAAAATTGGAAGCGCTCGAATTCTCTTCTTTGTCGCCGCGTAAATCGCGCTACATAGTGCCGGCGCAAGCGGCGGGATAGGAGGCTCTCCCGCACCCGTGGGCGGCTCCGTACTCGGAACGTAATATCCTTCGACGATCGGCGCCTCATTCATGCGAATGGGTTCGTAGGTATCAAAATTTCCCTGCACCACGCGGCCTTTATCAATCGTGATCTGCGCCCGCAGAACGTTCGCCAGTCCGAACACCACGGCGCCCTGAATCTGCTGTTCAAGAATATTGGGATTAACAACCTGGCCGCAATCAAGCGCAACTACGACTCGACGAACTTTCGGTGTATTGCCTTCCATTGAAATCTCAACGACCTGCGCGGCGTAGGTGCTGAAGCATCCAAAGCACGCGATTCCTCGATAACGTCCTCTCGGCAGAGGTCTGGCCCAGCCTGCCTTCTCTGCCGCCAGCTTCAATACATTACGCATGCGCTGAGTGCGCCATACCGCGTCGAAGAACTTAATGTCCTGGTCAGTCGAAAGCAGATGCAACCGATACTCCAGGGGATCCTTCCCTGCGGCCTCGGCCAGTTCATCGATAAAACTTTCGCTGGCAAATCCCATTTGCAAGGCATAGACCGAGCGCATCCAGCCAAGCGGCACCGGAGTTTCGGTGTCGACATAGTCAAGCAGCACGTTGGGAATGGGATAACCGAACGAAGTCTCATCTGGAAAATCAGCGTCCACCCCATTCACTGGCTGCGCACCTTTCTGACCGTTAATGGATGGACCAATAATGCGATGGCTGAAGGTGACGGGCCAGCCGCGCTCGTCCAGTGTCGCCGACATTTTATGCAGGCTTACCGGCCGGTACGTCGAACAGCGCATGTCATCTTCGCGCGTCCACACAACCTTCACTGGGCCGTTGATCGCCTTTGAAACCAGCGCCGCTTCGACTGCATAGTCGTGCTCCAGCCGGCGTCCGAAGCCTCCGCCCAGCAGCGTGATATTCACCTTCACCTGTTCAGGCTTTAATCCGATCAGCGGCGCGATCGTATCGCGGCAATCCTGCGGCACCTGCGTCGGTCCCCAGATTTCGCATTCGGTTCCGCGGAAATGCGCAACACAATTCCCCGGCTCCATGGGAGCATGCGCCATGAAGGGCAGATGATATTCGGCCTCGACCTTGCGACCGGCCGCCTTCGCTACATCGCCGCTGGAAAAAAACTTGACCGCCTTACTCTCGTCTGCATGCCGTAAAGAATCCAGAATCGCAGACGATGTCAGGTCTTTATTCGGACCTTCATCCCACGTAACTTTCAACGCCCGGCATGCCTTGAATGCGTTCCATGTGCTGTCAGCCACTATCGCCACCGCCGAGTCGCTGATCTTATCGACAAAACTTACTCCCGGCATTTGCCTGGCCGCACTTGCATCGAAGCTCGCCACTTTGCCGCCGACTGTTTCCGAACGCGCCAATGCCGCATACTTCATTCCGGGCACGCGGAAATCGATGCCGTATATCGCGGAGCCGTCCACCTTCGAGGGAGTATCCAGCCTCGGCAAAGGCTTGCCCACAATTTTGTAGCCACCTTTTTTTAGGGGGGGATCGTCCGGGACCGGCAACTTTCCAGCCGCCGTTGCGAGCGCACCATAAGTCAGCTTGCGGCCTGATTGCGAGTGAATAACTGCACTATTCTCCGCCTTGCAGCTTTCGTGCGGCACGTTCCACTGCTGTGCAGCTGCGCTGATCAGCATCTCGCGGGCTTGCGCTCCCGCTTTGCGCATCGGGTCCCAACAAGTGCGCACACTGGCGCTTCCGCCGGTGGTCTGATCGCCAAACAGCGTGCTCGCTCCTGCCTGTTCGATTGCAATCTGCTTCCAGTCAGCTTCAAGTTCCTCGGCGAGGATCATCGGCAGCGACGTCCGAACGCCCTGCCCCATCTCTGATCGTGCTACAACGATGGTTGTTTTTCCTTCGGGAGTAATACTCACGTACGCATTCGGAGCAAGTGCGTTCTGCTCCTCGGCTCGTCCGCTGGTCGGCAGATACAGGCTAATCACTAGTCCGGTTCCGGCGGCAGTAGAAGTTTTGATGAATGCCCGGCGTGAGAGCGCGCTCATTTCGCACCCCCGTTTGCTGCCCGGCGAATGGCGCGCTGAATTCGCGCATAAGTCCCGCAGCGGCAGATGTTCGCCGCCATGAACTGAGCAATCTCGGAATCAGAAGGATGCGGCGTCTGGGCCAGCAGTGCCGCGGCTGCCATGATCTGTCCGCTCTGACAGTAGCCGCATTGCGGCACGTCTTCCGTGATCCATGCTTTTTGGAGCGAGTGCTGCCCATTCGCGCCCAGACCTTCAATTGTTGTGACGCTTTTGCCTGCAGCCTGCGTCACAGTCATGGTGCAGGAGTGGGTCAGCCTGCCATCGACATGGACGCTGCATGCGCCACAAAAACCGGCACCGCAGCCATACTTTGTGCCCGTCAGTTCAAGCGAGTCGCGCAGAACCCAGAGCAGCGGAGTGTCCGGCTGGACATCCACCGTCGTCTCGACACCGTTAACGCGGAGAGTGAAGTTCGGCATGGGGAGGAACGAGACATCCTAAGCCGAAACGCGAAAAAAAGAAAATAGTCTTAAGGAAGGTCGCGGCCGACTGCGCGCGTCTCCCAATCCTGCGACTCTTGCTATTTCATTTCTTGCAGCTTGGAAGCCGCAAACTGTCCTGCATCGCTTTGCGCATTTTCCTTCTGAATCTGCTCGTATAGCTTTTTCGCCTCAGCCGTGTTCCCCGCGTCCTGATAAGCCTCTGCGAGTTGGACTTCTACCGCCGTTTTTCCTACCGTACTGGTGGGCGATTGCATGAGCTGCTTATACAGGTTAATGGCTTCCTGCGAACGATTGGTGTTGCGATAAAGTGAAGCCAGTGCCATCTTGGCAAGCGACGACAGATCTGCGTTATGGTAAGCGGCAACTTCTTTTAATTCGCGTTCCGCCGCAACGTTGTCGCCCAGACTGGCGGAGGTCACTCCGAGAAAGTAGTGGCCAAAATCTGCCGACCGCGTGTGCGGATATTGGTTTACCAGTGCCTGGAACTGCTTGTGCGCTTCGGCCGCGCGTTCAGTCACAGACGCAAAGCTGGGATCGTTAGGCTGCGGCGGCATTCCCGGGGGCCGGACCGGGGTGTTCAAAGTTTGTACAGCCCGCGAGAAATCCACGCTGGCTTTCTCGTCCTGCTGTTCAAGGTAATACCAGGCGCCCAGCAGTGCCGAAATCAGAACCACGACCACGATGGCGCCGGCAATTACTTTCCCTTTATGTTCTACACTCCAGTGGACAGTTTGTTCTGCAACCTGGATGGTAGTCCGGCTAAATTTGTCTTGTTTAAGCTGACGACGGGTCTCTGCGCGCACAAACTTCCCTTCTGCCTGTAAGAATCGGAAGCTTCAGTCTATCAAATTGGAGGCTTCGACACTGGTTTCAAGACTTGCAAGATTTTAGGGATTCAAATGTGTCACGAAAAGGTGATTTCGAGAAACATAACTGCAGACACGGTTAGACACTGGACTCCATCGAGATCCCCGGAAGCTTCGACGCTTTTCGGATCTATTTTGACGCTTCTTCCAGAATGCCCTTTTCGAGCTTTTCCTGACATTCGATGCAATGGCGAGTCCACGGCACCGCTTCCAGCCGCTTGGGATTGATCTCGTTTCCGCAGGAAATGCACTCCCCGAAGTTGCCCTCACGAATGCGGGCCAGAGCGCCTTCCACCATCATTAGTAGCTGCCGGTCGGCGTTGCTCTGGTGAAACAGGAATTCCTTGTTATACGAACTCGCGGCTTTGTCAGCGATGTCCTGGGCCGTGTCTTCGTCGGCACTGCGCCCGTCCTGTTGCGTACGGGAAACCATGCGCCGCAAATCCTGCTGCCGCGTCTCGAGTTTCTTTTTGAAACCTTCCAACTTCTTTTTATCCATCTGACTTCCAAACTGCATCCCGGAGTTTTCACCCCGGGACGCAAAAACTAAACCGGAATCATATGCGCGTCAATTAAGATGCGTCAACTCGGCGAATGGGTTCGGACTGATTGCTGGGCTTCGGCTGCTGGGCTTTGGGCTTTGGCCAAACCCTTGAAAAATTAGTTCGTGGAAAGATTTGGAACGGTTACAAAAGATTTGGAACGGTTACAAATAAGTAGAACAAAGCCTAATGCCCAAAGCCTCAGGTCCAAAGCCTGAGGTCGTCACTTCGCCAGCGGCCCTTCCATATTCGCCAAGGCATAGCCCAGTACCGCGATGCAGGCGGCGTTCTCCCGCAACTCCTCCGGAACGACTTTATCGAGCGTGTCTGCCGGAGTGTGATGATAGGTAAAGTACTTTAATGCGTCCTGCCAGACTGCAAAAGCTGGAACGCCTTTATCGGCCAGCGGCTCAATGTCCGTTGCCGGAGAATCCGGCACCAACTGAATCAGGTTCGCTCCAATCGAACGTAGCGCATCCTGCACCGGTGAAAGCTCGTGCTGGCCCGCGGCGCTGATCTTCGCCTTGAAGCCAAGCGGATGCTCTGCCCCCTCATCGCTTTCCACGGCCGCGTAGTGGTTCGTCACCTCTCCCGCCTGCTCCTTCGCGTATGTCGCAGCCCCGGTGGCTCCTGCCTCTTCGTTCATCCACGCAATCACACGGATGGTTCGCTTTGGATGCAGGTTCAATTTGTGGATCAATTCGGCAGTCTCCATGGCGACAACCACGCCAGCCCCGTCATCAATCGCCCCCGTGCCCAGGTCCCAGGAATCGAGGTGCCCGGAAACGATGACCACCTGCTCGGGATGTTCCGATCCCTTTAGATCCGCAATCACGTTGTAGCTCTGGATTTCGGGTCCAACCCTCGTCGGTAAAGAAAGATGGATTTTCACCGCTCCCTTTTCCGCCAGCCGTGCAATCAGATCGGCATCCTCGGCAGCCAATGCCGCAGCCGGGATATTCGCATCCGTGCTCCATCCTGTGTGGGGCAGACGATAGGCTCCATCTCCCGCAGAGCGCACCAGACACGCGATGGCTCCCGCGTCTGCGGCGGCTTGGGCGCCCATGTCGCGATATTCCACCGCGTCCTCGTAAGCATCTCCCGAATGACCTGCCATGGCCTGGCGCGAGTCGAAGCGGACCTCGAAAAGAACGATCTTGCCCGCGACCTTTTTCCTCCCCAGCGCCTTAAGTTGGTCGAAACTGTGTACGACGACCACGTCACCGGTCAGGCCACCTTCCGGGGTCGGGGCATTTCCATAAAGTGCAGTGAGCACGATTTTCTGCTTCGCTCCTGCCACTTGCCCCGGATACTCGACCAGTTCGGCAGCATCCTTGCCGCGCAGAAACTGCCGCACCGGAACCGGTTGCAGATGGACATCCAACCCCAGTTTCCTCAATTCGTCCGCAACGTAATATACGGCGGCGTCCGCCTGCGCTGAACCTTGTGTACGCGGCCCGATGCTGTCGGTGATGTGCTCCAATTCTTCGTACGCGTAGTCGTCCTGCATGGCGGCCTCGCGTATCTGCGCGAGTTCGCTCCTCAACTGCGGAGAAAATGCACGCCTCGCCGACTCCGCCTCTTGTGGCATCTTCGCCCACGCCGGTGGAGGCAACTTTTGCTGAGCAGAACAAACGGATGCGATCAAAAACAATGGAAACAGCAGTGCGAGTGTCTGGCGCATTCCACCTCTGGTTAATTTGCAATCAGTTTTTAGGGTTTCCGATTTGCAGCAAATATGTGTTCGGATTCGCGCAATCTTCAACTTTTCAATAGGCAAAAGAACACTGATTCATGTATCACTCGCTCGGATTCAATTCGCCGAAAAAAGCGGCCCCATTTTCTGGGGCCACAATTTTGCAAGAGGCGAATGGTGGGAAATCAGGGTTGGGAAAAAAAGGTGCCGCTCTTGCTGAAGGAGCGGCTCAGGTCGGGTCGAGAAATACGAAAGAAGAGGGTCGAAATCACTGGTTACGGCCTCTTTGCTTGCCTCTGAAATTGCACTTGCCCGGCCAAAGTCAGGGTGACCAGAGGAAGCCAATGCCATTGCGGTAAGCAATTGACACTAAATAACTTAACACTACACCTCAATATTGCGCCGATCACACGGTAACCATTCCTGGGAGTGCATAATTCTGCACATTCGATGCAGCCCCGGGCTTCCGTCGGGAACCTTCCGGTTCACCATCGTGTCTAAGCTCCAGTAACAACTCTGATAGGCTTCCAACGGTTGATCCGGAGGTGCATATGCGCCCGCTCTTTGTCGCGATCGTCCTGATTACTTGTTCACGTTTTGCGGCGCCTCAAACGGCTCCGCCACCCCAGATTGCGCGCCAGGCGCTGATCGAAATGTTCTTTGGCACTGCTCCGAATCACTTCGAAAAGCACCTCCCTGACCTGACTCGCAGCACGCTGAAGAAAATGGGCACCGCCAACGGCATGAACGCGCTCGATGAGTTCAGCATGTTCGCCGCTCAAGCTAAGGCCGGCGGCGGAAAGTTCGAGACTTTCGAGACCGGTCCAATCCTCCTGAGTACCGAAGATCCGCGTGATGAAACCAAAGCTGAAATTAGCGTCGAGCGCGATGACCTGACTGGAGATGGCGACCAGATCGAGCTAGCGGTACACGTCACAAAAAACGCGAAAGAAGAGCTGCTGCCTTTTGTCCCGCGCTTCACATTTCTAATGGTTCAGCAGTCTGACGTTTGGCGATTGAACGAAGTTGACGTGACGGTGAAAGTGCCGCTTGCCGACCCGTCGTTCCTAAAGAGCATTGAAGAGCATCAACGCAGCCAGAACGAGCAAATGACGATCTATGCCGTGCAGTCTATCGTTGGCGCCGAAAAACAGCACTCCGCCGCCCAAGGAGGTTACGCATGCACTCTGCCTGCCTTGGCAGATGCCAACAAGACTCCCGACCACAAAACTTATCTTTTTGACCGCCAGCTCATGACCGGAAAAAAGAACGGCTACATCTTTGCGATCTCCGGTTGCGATTCATCGCATTACAAGGTTGTCGCCGAACCGGAGGTTCCGAATTCAGGCCAGCGAGCATTTTGCTCCGACGAAGGCGGAGCCATTCGCGCCTCGGCGGATGGAAAAGCGGCAACCTGCTTGAGTAGCGGGGAAATAGTACAGAAACCGCTGGCGGGAGTCGTAGGAGGCATTTCGCCGGCCTATGCTCAACCAAGAACAACTCAGTTGATCGCACCGCGCGCGCAGGATGATCAGGCCAGTTCGGGAACCTCTATACGCCGGCAAAGGGTGCGCGTTTCAGCCAACGTTACGCAGGGCATGCTGCTGAGCAAAGTACAACCTGAATATCCGCAGATGGCTAAAGTAGCAAGAGTGCAGGGTTCGGTGGTCATGCACGCGGTGATTGGGACAGATGGCAAAATTCAAACTTTGGATGTGATTGACACCCCCTCGCCATTGCTGAACCAGGCGGCGCTCGATGCCGTTAAACAATGGAAATACAGACCATATTTGTTAAATGGCAGCCCGGTCGAAGTGGACACGCAAATGACCGTCAATTTCTCGCTCGTAGCACAGTAACGCCGCAATTGCCCTGATCGGAATTCAACACACATCGTTTCACACCTCTCGCCGCATCCTATTTCCTGAATTCCCGGATTTCTGATAAACAAAAGCTTGCAGCGGAGGCCGATTTTGGGAAGACGTGTCGAAATTGCGGCGATTGTTTGGGCAACGCTTTTCGCAGTCAGCTGCGGTGGCGGCAGCAGCAGCGATACTGGTCAGCTTCGCTTCGTTCAAGCTTCGCCATCGGCTCCGCACGTTGACATGCTGATCGACGGCATTACCGAAACTTCCAATATGGCCTATGGCAATTCGAGCGGATACATCAGCGTGAAAGCCGGCGCCAGACACCTTCAAGCTGTGCCGGTGAATTCCAGTTCGCCGCTTCTCGACCTCTCGGTCCCGATCACGAACAGCGGCCATACCACGGTTTTGCTGACCGGACCAGGCTCTGGTGTAAAGTCTCTGGTTCTGACCGATGGAGGCACTACTTCATCTACCGGTAACGGATACGTCCGAGTGGTGAACGCCTCGGTAAGCATGGGCCCGGCAGACGTTTACATTGTTGCTGCCGGGGACGGCATCAACGGGGTCACCCCGGCTGCATCGAACCTCGCCCTCAACCAGGACGGCGGCTACACTCTGACCCCCGCCGGGAACTACGAAGTATTCATGACCTCTCCCGGGACCAAGAGCATTCTGCTCGACACCGGCCCCATCAACCTCACTGCTCTTCAGAACTGGACTCTGCTCGCGCTCGATGGCGCTTCTGGCGGCTTTACTTTTGAGCTGCTCGACGACCAGTGACCTATTGGTTTTTTTCCAAACCCGCGAAAATCCCCTATTAACTAATTTTTTAGTAACGTATTGGTAATACAAATAATTCCGTATAGCTGCACGAATGCTCAAGTGAGATCATGACCGGCTTGTCACCTGGAACTAACATCGAGACCAAATGTGTTGTCTGTGTTGACGACGATGCGGACATCCTTAAACTCCGCAGGTTGTTGCTCGAAGCCAGTGGATACTCAGTGGTAACGGCCACATCCGGGCAGCAAGTTTTGAGAATTCTGTCGGGTCGCCCAATGGTAGACGTTGTATTGCTCGATTACCTGATGCCTGAAATGAACGGCCATGAACTGGCACAGAAGCTGCGCCAGGACTATCCCGAGTTACCGCTGGTAGCTGTTTCTGCCGTGCCCGAGCTTCCTGATTCGATGCTTGAGCTCCTGGATGCGACAGTTCAAAAGGGATCAGACCCGGAAATTCTCCTTACTACATTGGAGCAGATACTTGCAGAATCAGCGAAGAAACATCCCGAAACTCGGTTGCAAAAGGCCACAATCTTATGCGTGGAAGATGAATGCATGCAGCTGAAAACGCACAGGACACTGTTTGAGTCGGCTGGTTACCGAGTGCTTGAGGCTCAGTCTACGAAGCAGGCATTTGAGATCTTTACATCTTCGCACGTTGACGCGGTTGTCACGGACTATTGGCTTTCCGACTCCGACGGAAATGGTACCGCCTTGGCCGAGCAGATGAAACGGCTTCGTCCGAATACGCCGATCCTGATGCTCTCAGGTTTCAGTGCGCTTCCAGGGGAAAACACGATCGTCGATTTGTGGTTGAGCAAGAACCAGATCGAGCCGCAAGATCTGGTTGCTGAAGTAAAGAGGCTAATCGAACCTTGCACTTCAAAGTCGGGCCATCCACTGGAATGAGGACAGTAGCAATAGCGTGGCAGCAGGACGCCTTTGAATCTTCCTCGACTCTACCCCCCATCATTTTGTTGTTTGTGTTGTCAGCGGCCCTTCCGCAGTTAGCCGGCGCTCAAGTTGAAATAGCAGATTCGCAGGAATCGAGCAATCCCCTGAAGCAAATGACACTGGAGCAGTTGGGGAATGTACAGATCACGAGTGCGACAAAGGAACCAGAACAGGTTTGGAAGACCTCGGCCGCGATTTACGTCATCACGCATGATGACATTCAACGTTCGGGAGCGACTACTGTTCCAGAAGCCTTGCGGCTCGCTCCGGGTGTGGAGGTTGCCCGCATCGACAGCAACAAATGGTCGATAGGAATTCGGGGCTTTGGCAGCAGGCTGGCGAGAGATGTTCTCGTCCTGATCGACGGGCGAACGGTGTACACCACGCTTCTGGCCGGCACCTATTGGGAGGTCCAGAACCTCCTGTTGGAGGATGTTGACAGGATTGAGGTCATTCGCGGGCCGGGTGCCACCATCTGGGGACCAAACGCCGTTAACGGCGTAATAAACATCATCACCAAGAGCAGCAAGGACACGCATGGCGCATTCATGAGCGCCGGCGGCGGAAGCCTGGAGGGAGGTTTTCTGAACGCTCGCTTCGGTGGTGGGAACGGCAAGAGTTTCGATTATCGCGTATATGGCTTGGCGTTCGATCGCGGCCCTGAGTATCACCCAGACAGAGACGATTACGATAGCTGGCGCGCGGTTCAAGGCGGTTTCCGCTCTGATTTCGCCCCCAACGAACATGACAGTTTTACGTTGCAGGGTGACATCTATGATGAAGGTGCGGGAGAAACAGTGACCTCCGTGACTTACGCGCCGCCTTACTCCCAAACCGTCCGCGGAACTGCAATGCTATCCGGCGGGAATATACTCGCACGCTGGCAGAGAGCCCTGGCGGAGGGAAAAGATATCCAGTTGCAGGTGTCTTACGACCGCACCAATCGGCAAGAACCAAATTTTGCCGATCACCGGGACACCTTCGACGTTGACTTTCTTAACCGCTTTCGCGTGCCCGGACGGCAGCAAATCTCGTGGGGGGTCGGTGCCCGGTCCAGCAGAGGAACGAATCCGACAATAGTCTCCGGGCTATTCTTCCTCCCCAGGACGAGAACGGATGCGTTATTCACTGGTTTTTTCCAGGATGAAATCGGACTAATACAAAGAGTCCTTTCGCTGCAAGTCGGTACTAAGTTGCTAAAAACCAACTACACCGGATTGCAATTGCAGCCGACGGCGCGGCTTTTGTGGACACCAACTGAGAAGCAAACCTTCTGGGCAGCATTCACGCACGCCGTGCGGACTCCGTCGGATGCCGAGAGAGCCTTCTACTTAACCGGTTTCTCGGGTGTGACTGTCAATGGGTTGCCGCTCTTCGCACGATTTAACGCCAATCCCAATTTTCGGTCGGAAGAACTCAATGGCTACGAGGGTGGATATCGTAAACTTATCGGGCAAAACGTGTATTTTGACGTCGCAGCTTTTTTCAATCATTACAGTGATCTGTTCAGTGAGGACATAGTCGGAGCGCCGTTTGTTGAAAACGACCCTCCTCCCACACATATTCTCCTACCCGCCGAGTTTGGAAATGGACTTGTTGGTACAACGCGAGGAGTGGAATTCGTCCCGCAGTGGAAACCGCTGCATTGGTGGCGCCTGCGAGCGTCATATTCGTTCTTGCAAATGAATATAAGGAAGAGTCCTCAGTCCTTGGATGTAGGTTCCGCGCCGACGATCGAGGGATCGAGTCCGAAGCACGAGGTTACTGCGCAATCTGGCTTTGATCTCGAACATGGGGTGAGCATTGACCTGACGTATCGTTACGTCAGCGCATTGCAAAAGCTGAAGATTGCATCGTACTCGACCGCCGACGCGCAATTTGCATGGCATTTGAGGTCCTATTTGCGGCTATCGGTTGTCGGGCACAACCTTTTACAGCCTTACCATTTTGAGTTTGCGAGTGATCCTGCTCCGAACGTGGGAATAAAGCGCAGTGTGTACGGACAAATCGCGTGGCAAAGGTAATCGGTCCGGTTGGTATTCGAGAGCCCGCTCTCCGCAAATCCGCTTTCATAGTCGCCATTGTCGCCTTGTGCGCTCTCTATTCTTCAGCACAGGAAGCCCGACCTACAGAATCTCAGGTTGAAGCTGTCTACCTCTACAACTTCGGAAAGTTTGTGACCTGGCCGGATCGGGCGAGTCAACGCGAGTTGTTCGGTATCTGCATTCTTGGCAAGGACCCATTTGGCGAGGTTCTCGACGCCACCGTCAATGGAGAAAGCGTCGGAGGAAAGCAAACGAAAGTGCAGAGGCTTTCAAACGTTGAGGAAGCAGGTTCTTGCAGCATTCTTTTCATTAGTGCAGCGGAAGAGAAGCGTCTTCCGACAATTCTCGCGGTTGCTCAACGCATGAACACTCTCACTGTGAGCGATATACCCGATTTCGCAGAACGTGGCGGGATAATAGGCCTGGTGAAGCAGAAAGACAGAGTCAGATTTGAAGTTAACCGAAAAGCAGCCGAACAGAGTCACTTGGTACTCAGCTCGGAGTTGTTGAAGGTAGCTCTCAGAGTGGTCGGCAAGTAGATACTCAAGGTCATGGCGGCAGTGCGCCCAAATTCGATTTCTACCCGCATCATGTTAATGAACATGGTCGTCAGTGGTGTGGCCTTGCTGCTGGCATGCGCAGGATTCTTCGCATATGACCAGATCACGTTCCGCCAAAACCTGGTGCGAACTTTATCGGCGCAGGCACAGATCATAGGCGCCAACAGCGTTTCGGCCATTCTCTTCAACGATCCGCAAGCCGCTACAGTCACCCTGGCAGGACTGAGCGGATCGCGCAACATTGCTTCAGCCGGCATATTTACACAGGATGGGCGACTACTGGCGCACTATCTTCGGGAAACCGGGGAAGACATCCTGACTCTCCCACAGCTTCCCCGGAACGATACCGAGGGGCACTGGTTCAGGACAACGCACCTGATATTGGTTAGGCGAATAACGTCTGAAGCAAAGCCAGTCGGCTATGTTTACATACGCGCTGATCTCCGCGAAATCGCCGCAAGGCTACGGCAATATTCCCTTATAGCGTTCACTGTACTGCTAGTCTCGTTGCTCGCCGCAGCATTGATCTCATCTGCCTTCCGAAGATCTGTGGCGCAGCCCATTGTGCAATTAGCTGAGGCCGCGAAACGAATCTCCCAGAACAAAGACTATACGACTCGGGTTACTCCAGTCGGTGGCCGCAACGACGAAGTCACGGATTTGGTTAATTCGTTTAATGAAATGTTGAGGGAGCTGCACAAATCTCACGATGAATTAGAACAGCGGGTTTCAGAAAGGACTCATGAGCTGCTGGCGGCCAATCGGGAGCTTGAAGCATTCTCCTACTCCGTCTCCCACGACCTGCGAGGACCTCTCGATGCAATCAACGGATTCAGCTATTTGCTGCAGAGCCATTACGCGGCAGTGCAGGATGAGCAAGCTCGAGAACTGGTTGGGAACATCCGTTCAAGCGGCAAGCGCATGGCAGAGTTGATTGAGGCCCTGCTCAACTTGTCGCGCGTGACGAGCAGCGCTATGCGGCTTGAGTGGGTAGACCTAAGTTCTGTCGCACGTTCCATCATTCATGAACTGCGCCGCAGCGCGCCCGACAGGGAAGTAGAGTTCATTGCTCCGGATGAAACGGATGTTTATGGGGACGCTCAGCTGCTCAGGGTATTGATGGAAAATCTGCTACGCAACGCATGGAAGTACACTTCTCGCCACGAGACTGCTCGAATCGAATTCGGAGCAGTGCGCGAGGGCGGGGAGAGCACATACTTTGTAAGGGATGACGGCACCGGCTTCGACCCACATTCTGCGGATCGTCTGTTCCAACCATTCCAGCGCCTACATTCAAAGTCAGAGTTTCCCGGCAACGGCGTGGGCCTTGCGACGGTGAGGCGAATCGTGCATCGCCACGGGGGTGAAGTGTGGGCGCAAGGCGCAGTGGAGAAGGGCGCGACGTTCTATTTCAAGATTCCATCTCTAAAAAATAGCGCGACCGAGGGACTCCGTCCGGGAGCTCAAAGAGCGGAGGTTCGCAACGGCTGATGAGACTAAACGTGACTGGAAGGATCTAGCGCATTTGGCTGCGGGTGATCGACGATTCTTCGTACAACCTGCCGATTACGAGGTGCCCACCTCAAGTCCAGAAAGTCGACTAGAGCCGAAACTCAAGCTTTAGAGCTGCGTGTTCCATCCAACAGAAATTCGCCCATGTCTGTAATTCCGCGAAAAATCACCATTGCACCAATTGGCCTGCAAATCAAAATTCTTAAAGCGCCAATTGCGCTTCAGAGCAGTTCTTTCTCTGCGTTCGCAACATTTTTCTACTCCCGTGCGTCTAACTACAGAAGCCGGATTCAACCCCTGTCTCTTCGTCTCTTAACAGCGGTATAATCAGTGGTTTGGAAACTCGGAGGCACTTCACATGCAAGAGCGCGCCAAGAAGCTTTGGGCCCGTTTCAAAGCCAATCAGCCAGCATCTACACTGGCCATTTTGTTGACCCTGGCAGT
>Ga0105241_10000741_pt1 | contig 24816 bp, 24 predicted proteins | sample KBSC64metaG_FD_80422 | JGI IMG/M metagenome (GOLD analysis project Ga0105241, IMG submission 80422) | Corn rhizosphere microbial communities from Kellogg Biological Station, Michigan, USA - KBS C6-4 metaG | ecosystem: Host-associated > Plants > Roots > Rhizosphere > Soil | place: Michigan, USA... | reverse complement strand
GCCCTCTCGAAAGGGTCAACGATCGTGTTCGTTGCCGAGTTTGACGATCTGGCGATCGACGTAGACGGGGACCACGGGATGCGCGTCGACCTGGGCACACAGCACGAGATCGTTCGCGAACCCCGCCTCGGCGAGCGCGCGGCCGTGGGCGGCGTCCTGGAACAGTGTGTCCAAGCTATCGCCGTATTTCTTGTCGATGAGCAAACACGCCTGGGCGGCGTCGTTGAGCGTCACGTTCGTCAGGCGCTTCGTGATCGTCCGGACGAACCGTCCGGCGCATCCGGCATCTTCGAGCGCGAACGCCCGATCTTGTCCCGCACAAACGAGTGAGACGCGCAGCCCGCTCCGCAACGCCGCGCGGCAAAGCGCAGTCACGGGAGAGCAGTTGACGTACGACGCGACGATCGTGTCCCGCGCACCTTGGGCCTGCAAGAGGGCGTGGGTGCCGTTGGTCGTGCTGAGCAGCACTGTTTTTCCGCCCACGACCTCGCGTGTAACTTGTGCGGGAGAGTTTCCGAGATCGAAACCGCTCACCGGAAGCATCTTCCGCTCGCCGGCGAGCAAGACGCCGTCCCGCTCGAATTGGCGGGCACGTTCCACGACTTCGTCCGTCCCTTCGAACGGAATGACGGCGCGCGCACCATTGTCGATGGCGGTCGTGATCGTCGTCGAGGCACGAAGCACGTCGATCACGGCCACGACGCCGTCGGTCAACGCGCCGGGATGAATTTCGGCGGGGGTGAGATAGACGTCGAGACGCATCGGCTTACGATCCAGCCGGAACGTCTTTCATGAGGTCCGTTTCACGCTCGAGGAATTTGGTGTCGACTTGTCCCGCACGGAATTTTGCATTCTGCATCACGCGCGCCAGGAACGGAATCGTCGTCGTCACCCCTTCCACGACAAAGCTTTCGAGGGCAATTTGCATCCGCTTGAGCGCCTCTTCACGATCGCGCCCCTGGCAGATGAGCTTCGCCAACAACGAGTCGTAGTACGGCGGAACGGAGTAGCCGGTGTACACGTGCGTGTCGAGCCGCACGCCAGGGCCACCAGGGGGATGGAAGACGTCGATGTGCCCCGGCGACGGTTGGAAGTTCCGCGACGGATCTTCGGCGTTGACGCGGCATTCGATCACATGTCCGCGCAGCGGCGGGAGGGACGACACCGATAGCTTGTGTCCCGCGGCGACGCGAATCTGCTCCTTCACGAGATCGACGCCGGTCAACATCTCCGTGACGGGGTGCTCGACCTGAATGCGAGTGTTCATCTCCATGAAGTAGAACGAATTGTCTTCGTTCAACAGCATTTCGATCGTCCCGGCGCCCACGTAATTGATGGCCTTGGCGCCACGCACCGCGGCCTCTCCCATGGCGGCCCGCAGCTCGGGGGTCATCGCGGGGCTCGGCGCTTCTTCGATCAACTTCTGGTGACGACGCTGCACGGAGCAATCGCGCTCACCCAAGTGAATCACGTTGCCGAACGTGTCGCCGAGGATCTGGAATTCGATGTGGCGAGGACGGGCGAGATATTTCTCGACGTAGACGTCGCCATTGCCGAACGCGGACAGCGCTTCGGAGCGCGCGAGTTGGAACGCGCGCGCGAAGTCGTCGGGATCGGTCGCGACGCGCATCCCCTTCCCACCACCACCGGCGGCCGCCTTGATGATGACCGGGAAGCCAATTTCATTGGCGAACGTAAGCGCCTCTTCCGCGTCTTCGACGGGGCCGGGCGTTCCGGGAACGATCGGGACGCCGACGTCTTGCATCGCGCGCCGCGCCGCCGCCTTGTCACCCATCACCCGAATTTGCTCGGCGGTCGGTCCAATGAAGGCGATGTTGGACGCGGCGCACGTTTCGGCGAACTCCGCGTTTTCGGCCAGGAAGCCATATCCCGGGTGAATCGCATCAGCGCCGGTGATTTCCGCGGCGGCGATAATGCGGGGGATGTTGAGATACGATTCGCGCGCGGGGGCCGGACCGATGCAGACGTCGTCATCGGCAAAGCGAACGTGCAACGACTCACGATCCGCCTCGGAATAGACGGCGACCGTCTGCACGCCCAGCTCGCGACAGGCGCGGATGACGCGGAGCGCGATCTCCCCGCGGTTGGCGATCAGGATTTTGTTAAACATGAGTTGACGAAAGCTCGTCGCTCCGAAGAGCGGCTCGAAACATCTCCCGGACGACCAAACTCACGTCCCGGAATGCGTGAAGGCGTCCCACGTCGTGTCGCTCGCGCCCGCGACCCCCTGCACGCGCAGGGCGAATTCGCTCGGGCTCGTCGCGTAGAACAACGCGGATTCGTACGTAATGACTTTACTGGTATACCACGACATCAAACTTTGATCGAAGCTCTGCATCCCGTACTGCACCGTCCCTTCACGGATGAGGTCCGGGATGTCGAGCGACTTGGTCGTGTCGCGAATGTTGTCGCGGACGGCTGGGGTATTGATCAACACTTCGGCCGCCGGCACGCGCGACTTCTTGTCGGCCGTCGGCACCAGGCGGAGCGAAACGATGGCCGACAATGCGCTCGACAACATGAATCGCACTTCCGACTGCTGGTGCGGCGGATAGAACGACAAGATACGATTGATGGTCTGCGTCGCGTCGGTCGTGTGCAGCGTCGAGAAGACGAGGTGTCCCGTGTCCGCCGCCTGCAACGCCGTGTCGAGCGTTTCGAGATCGCGAATCTCACCGACGAGAATCACGTCGGGATCCTGCCGGAGCACGCGCCGCAGGGCTTGCGCGAACGTCGTGGTATCGGTACCGATCTCGCGCTGGTTGACGTGCGAGTTGTTGTCGCGGTGGAGGAACTCGATCGGATCTTCGATCGTGATGATGTTCGCTTTCCGGTGCAGATTGATGTGGTTGATCATCGACGCGAGCGCGGTCGATTTCCCCGACCCCGTGACGCCGGTGACTAGTACCAATCCGCGCGGGGCCATCGAGATCCGCTCGCACACCACGGGGAGATTCAATTCCTGGATTGTGCGCGCCTGAAATGGCACGACGCGGAACGCATACGCAATCGTGCCGCGCTGTTGATACGCGTTGACACGAAACCGTCCGACCCCCGACACGCCGATGGCGTAGTCGCACTCCTTGAGCTCGGAAAACTCCTTGATGTTCTTCGCCGTCATCGTCTGCTCGGCGACGGAGCGAAGATCTTCCGCCTTGAGCGGGGGAAGATCCATCGCGCGCAGGTCACCGTTGATCCGCAGCGTCGGCGGGCGCCCTACCTTGAGATGCAAGTCGGACGCGTCGTACTGCACCATCTGTTGAAGGATGCTGCGATAGTCGAACGCCGACGACGCCGCAGGCGTAGCCGTAGACGTGGCCGTAGACGTGGCCGTAGACGTCGGGGACGGATTGACCGGCTCGGCTGGGCTCCCCATGGCGGCTTACCCGTTCGGGTCGATGCGGAAGAGCACCTGGCCGTACTCGACCGGTTGGGCATTGTCGACCAGGACTTCCTTCACGACGCCATCGAACTCGGACTCGATCTCATTCATGATCTTCATCGCCTCGATGATGCAGAGAATTTGGCCTTTCGCGATACGATCGCCAACGGACACGTACACCTTCGCGCCTGGCTCCGGCGAAGAGTAATACGTTCCGACCATCGGCGATTTGACTTCGAGATAGGAGGTCTTGGCCGTCTCGCTCTTCGGCGCCGCGGGCGCGGCGGCCTCGACCGCAGCGACCGGTAGTTGCGGGGCCGCGACCGGCATCGGCATGGCGACAGGGGCGCCGACGGAGACACCGCCACGTTGGGTCGGCGTCTTGGAGAGGCGGATCTTCATCCCCTTGTCGGACGAGATTTCGATCGAATCGACGGTCGACTCGTCGAGCATCTCGACCAACTTCTTGACGTAGCGCAAATCGATCACGCGGGTAACTCCAAGAGATCGTGGGTAAAGTCGGTGAGCACGCGCACACCGTCCGGCAAGACATAGACATCATCTTCAATACGCACACCGCCCCACCCGGCGCGGTAGATCCCCGGCTCGACGGTCACGACCGTGTGCACAGGGAGCGTCGTACTACTGGTGCGCGAGACGCGCGGCGCCTCGTGCACTTCCAACCCGAGGCCGTGGCCGAGCGAATGGCCGAAGTCATCGCCATAACCACGTCCGGCAATGTAGTCACGCGCGAGCGCGTCGGCATCTGCCCCGGTCATCCCGGGACGAATCCCGGCGATGGCGAGCTCGTTGGCCTCGCGCACGATCTGGTAAATCTCCCGCTGCTGCGCGTCGGCTCGGCCGATCACGAACGTGCGGGTGATGTCGGAGCAATAGCCATCGACCTGTGCGCCAAAATCGAGCAGCACGAAATCGCCGCGCTCCACTGTACGCTGGCTCGCGCGCGCATGCGGCAACGCCGACCGTGGTCCGGAGGCGACGATGGTTTCGAAGGGGTACGCTTCGCTGCCGTGATCGCGGAGCGCTTTCTCGAGAATGCCCGCGACCTGTAACTCAGTCAGCCCAGGGCGGATCTGCGGGATCGTGGCATGGAGTGCGTGCGTCGCAACGTCCGCCGCCTGCTCGATCCGTGCGACTTCACCAGGATCCTTGGCTTCACGAAGCGTTTCGACGATGCCAGACTGCGGGCGCCATTGCCAGCGCCCCCCTTCGGCCTCGTGCAAGAAGCGCGAGAAGTCGCGATGCATCACGTTCGAGGACTCGAAGCCGATGACCGCTGTCTTGGGCTGCGACGAGAGTTCTTCCCACAGTCCGGTCCACAGACTGACGTTCTCGATACGAACTCGCGCGAGGTCACCGACCTCTTCCTTGACTTGCGTATCGTATCGGAAGTCGGTCAAAAAGAGGAGCTCGCGCGGCGTGACGAGGAGCAGCGCACTCGACCCGGAAAATCCGGTGAGATAGCGAATGTTCGCGGCGCCGGTCACGAGCAATGCGTCGAGATGATGCTCGGTCAGCGCGCTCACGACGCGCGTGACACGGCCCGGACGCGGATCGGCGTGCGACACTGGCTGCGGCATGGCGACGCTACTCATACGGAGCGCAAGTTGAGCACCAACCCACGGAGCGCCGCCTCGTATCCGAAGACGCCTAATCCACAGACGACGCCGACCGCCTTCGACGCCAGCATGAGATGATGCCGCTCCGGCTCACGCGCGTGGACGTTGCTCACGTGCACTTCGACGAACGGCACCGCGACACCGGTGAGCGCATCGCGAATCGCCAGGCTGGAGTGCGCATACGCCCCCGCGTTGACGATCGCGCCATGGGCGACTCCACGAAAGCCATGAATCGCATCGATCATCTCCCCTTCACCATTGAATTGCGCGAAGGAGAGCTCGACGCCGAGCTCCGCCGCAACGACACGCAACCTCGCTTCGACATCGGCCAACGTGGCTCGACCGTATATCTCCGGCTCGCGAGTGCCGAGCAAGTTGAGGTTGGGGCCATTCAACACGGCGACGTGGATAGGCGACGTGGACGAGCGCGGGATGGCAGTAGACGATACATCGGACATGACGATCAGGCTCTCAGCGCGAACGGGCGAAGGCGTCGCCCAACGAAGCGGCCGCGCGCGTATCACGCGCATCCAGCGCCGCCCCATCAAATAGTGCACCCAGTCCGTCCCGGGGGCTAGCATCCGGAGGTAACGACTCCGGCGCGCCGGCGAGCGATGCGGACTGCTCGGGAGCACGGGCCCCGATGCGCGCGAAGAATTCGCGCACCGTCTCGACCTTGGGTGGGGTCAACTGGATTTCGAGCTCCCGAATTTTGGCCTGGAGACGCTCGTCCTCACGTGTCTCCGCCAATTTCCGATAGACCGCGAGCGCTTCAGCCGGCAGCCCCTGCTGGAGGTAGAGCCCCGCCATCGTCTCCGTCACGAACGGCGATCCGGCCTGGGAACCACTCAGCTCTGACACGCCCTGCTCTGACACGCCCTGCTCTGACACGCCCTGCTCTGACACGCCCTGCTCTGATACACCCTGTTCGTCACGGAGCCCTTCTTCCATCGCTTGCACCGTCGATTCTGCCTCCATTTCGGTCATTTGCGGCGCACCGTCCTCAGGAGGCACGATTTCGAACACTCGTTCATCCGAAACAAGGGGCGGGAAAGACGGAATAGCCGGGGGCGAGACGTCTTCATTGGCGGGAACGATCTCGAACGTCGGCGCATGTTCGAACGCCGGCGCGCTCGGGAAGGCGCTTTCCGCTGTGGCCTGCAGTCCCGTCGCCTCGAACACGGGTTGTGGCTCGTCGGGCTCGTTGATCAGATCGCCGAGCGCCACAGCGTTAGGATCGGGGACAGGCTCCGGGTGAACCGCTGGGCGCGGCTCCTTGACCGGCTCGCTCTGCACTCCGTAATGCTCGCCCGGAGTCGCCAGGGCGGTGATATAGCCGGTGATCTCCTCGTTTTTGGGATCGAGCTCGAGGACTTTGCCATACCATTGCATCGCGAGCGAACGATCACCTTCTTCGCGTGCGATGTCGCCGAGGTGCCGGAGCGCGATGATGTTTTCTGGGTCGAGCCGAAGCGCCTCTTGGAAGATGGCGGCGGCTTCGGTCCGCTTATGCGCGTCGAAGAGCGCCTGCGCGTACACGATGTACCCGCTCATATGCTCGGGCTGGTGCGGGAGGTAGGCCCGGCACAGCTCGATGGCGCGGTCGAAATCGCCCGCCTTCCTGTATTCGTTGGCCAGCGGCGCAAAGTAGCGACGCGGGTTCTCATCGAACTTGCGTTTCAGCTCGTCGAGACGCCCCGTATCGGCCATCCGTATCCTCTTCTCAGGGGAAAACGCCCGCCTCGGTTAAACCTCGGTGAGACGGGAGGAGACCGGTGAAGATAGCCCCGCAACCTTGATTTTGTCCACTCTGCGGAACAGCTTACCGGCCATGCTACAAGTCATGCGGAGTTCCGCAAAATACATCTGGATTTTCCTCGCGGCCGCCTTCATCGGCGTCTTCCTCCTGTTGCAAACGTCCGGGCTGCTGGGGCGGTCCGCCGTGACGAACACCACCCCCATCGCGACCGTCAATGGCGAGGACATCCTCGTGACGACGTGGCAGCGGCTCGTCCAGCAAATGGAGCAACAGCAGACCCAAGGGTCTGGGCAATCCATGTCACTCGACGACCGGCGCCGCATCGAAGATCAGGCGTACAACGAGCTCGTCGAGCAGACGTTGATCCAACAGGAAATTCGTCGCCGGAAAATCACCGTCACGGACGACGAGATCGTGGAGGCCGCGCAGTACAATCCGCCACCGCAAATCATGCAGAGTCCCGAGTTGCAGACGAACGGGCAATTCGATCCGAGCAAATATGTTCGGTATCTCCGGAGCCCGGCCGCGAAGCAAACGGGATTGCTGTTGCAGCTCGAAACGTATTATCGCGATCAGTTGCCGCAGATGAAATTGTATGAGCAACTCGCCGTCGGCGCGTATCCGTCGGATGCCGAACTGTGGGCGGCGTATCGCGACGCGCACGACACGGCGCAAGTCACGTTCGCGGCGGTCCATCCCGTCGCACCGGATCCTTCCGTGACTGTATCGGACGATGAAATCCGTACGTATTACGATGCGCACAAATCCGATCTCGAACGGCCGGGACAGGCAACGGTGACGATCACGCAAATTCCGCGATTGATCTCCGCGGCGGATTCCGCCGCCGTGCGTTCACACGCCGTGGCGCTGCGCGACCGGATTCTCAAAGGCGAAAAGTTCGAAGACGTCGCGAAATCAGAATCGGCCGACAGTGGATCGGCGGTCAATGGTGGCGATCTCGGGAAAGGAGTGCGTGGACGTTTCGTGCCGGAATTCGAGACCGCCGCGTTCTCGCTCAAGCCGGGCGAAATTTCACAACCGGTGTTGTCGCCGTACGGCTATCATTTGATCCGTCTCGATGCGCGGAACGGCGACACGGTGTCGCTGCACCACATCTTGTTGCGCATCACGCAAAGTGACTCCGCCGCGGACAAAACGGATCGGAAAGCCGACTCGCTCTCGAAGATCGCGGCGGGCGCGGAGAAGCCGGCGCGCTTCGATTCCGCGGTAAAGTTGCTGCACCTCCCGACCGCGCGTGGCACAGTGGTCGAAGGGGAACCCGCGGTGGTCAGCGGCTCGCCAGTCCCCAGCGTTTCCGCGTGGGCCTTCAGCGGTGTGAAGCCAGGCGAGTCGAGCGATCTGTTCGATGACGCGAGCGGATATTATCTCGCCCGTCTCGAGTCGGTCACCCCGGGCGGGATTCCGTCGCTCGATGCGGTCAAGAACGACATCAAGACTTACCTTACGCGGAAGAAGCAGATCGATCAGTCGGTCGCCCCTGCTCGGAAGCTGGCGATTGCGGCCGCCGGATCATCGTTCGAGCAGGCTGCGTCGGTGCTGAACACGGCGCTGATGCACACGGAGCCGTTCAGCCGAGAGTCGAACGTGCCGGGGATTGGGCAGGCGAATCAGGTGATCGGGGCGGCGTTCTCGCTCCCGCTAGGCGCGATCAGCGAGCCGGTGAAGACGGATGATGGCGTATATGTCATCCGGGTCGATCGCCGGGTGAACGCGGACCGGAAGACGTTCGACACGCAGAAAGGGATGCTCCGGCAACAGCGGATGCGGATCATGCAGCAGTCGCGGGTCAGGGCGCTCGTCGCGAACCTGAAGACGACGGCGAAGATCAAGGACAACCGGAAGGCGGTCCAGGCGTCAATGGCCCGGGGGAACGGGGCGTAATCCCGGATTGGGTGGGCATAATCGCCGGACCCCAATCGCGCGGGGTTCAAAAACGAAAAGGCGGCCCCACCAGGGCCGCCTTTCTTTCAACTACCGCCTACCGCCGCCCGCTCAATACAGGCGCTTCGGCTCTGGACGTTGCTCAGTCGACGCGTCGACGGGCCGGTTGAGGTCATCACCGGTGAGGCGGGGGGGCTGATAAGAGCCACCGCTGAGCTCGCGCTCGGCCTCGTTCATCTGCTTCTTGAACTCCTTGATCCCCTTCCCCATCGACCCAGCGATCTCCGGGATGCGCTTGGCGCCGAAGAGCAGGAGAATCACCACCATGATGATGACTAATTCCGCGAAACCAATATGGGGCATGAGAACCGCTCCGAGAGGAAGCTAAAAAAGATGTGAAAGAAAAGGGTGTTTTAAAATAACGACCGTGCAACGAGGTATGCTAGCAATACCCCGATCAAGCTCAAAAGTGACACATCAAATGCCAAGGGGCCAATGGCGAACTTGACGATCAGGAGATCCACCTGGAGAGGACCGATCGAGGAGGTCCCCCCGGTGGTGAAGAACTCCTTCACCGCGCTTGGCGGGAGAAACCGGCGGACGACCTGGGTCAGGACTCCACCGACAAGGAAGCCGGCGGTCAGAACCAGCGCGTAGAATTTGGCCCCCCGGCGGGCGGCGCTGCGTGGCGGCATTAGGCGTGACGCTCCATAACGTACGAAATAGACGCAAAAAGGGCGTCCCGCGCCACTGTGTCGGGGAGCCCAGCCAGCGCGTCGGCGGCCTGTTCGGCGAATTCGGCCCCCTTCCGGCGCGCGTACTCCAACCCGCCAGCTTCGGCGACGATCGCGATGACTTCGGCGACGCCAGCGTCCGTAGGCTCGTCGCTCGCGAAAAAGGCGTCGACGCGGGCCCGAGCCGCGGGTGACATGGTCCGAAGCGCCGAGATCAAGGGGAGCGTCACCTTGTGCTCCCGCACGTCGAGTCCGGTGGGCTTTCCGGTCGTTTCGGTCGCTTCGGTATAGTCGATCAAATCATCGGCGATCTGAAAGGCCATGCCGAGCGCATCGCCATACTTGGCGAGCGCGTCTGCGTACGCGGCGGCACCGCACGACGCGCCGACACGGCATGCCGCCGAGATCAACGACGCCGTCTTCGACCGAATCAAGAACTCGTAATCCGCTTCGGAGAACGTGAGCGGCTCGACCGTCGACAGTTGGCGCATCTCACCAATGGTCATCTGCGTCGATGCGCCGACCAACGTGCGCAATGCGGGAATGTCGTCGAGTGCAACGATCCGTGTCAGCGCGACGGAATACAAAAAGTCGCCCATGATGACCGAGATCTGATGACTGAACAACGAGTTGATCGTGGGCATGCCACGACGCAACACCGAATGATCGACCGCGTCGTCGTGCACCAACGTCGCGAGATGAATCAATTCGACGACCGCGCCCAGGATCGACGCCCGATCATCCGGAGTGTCCGTGACGGCGCTCGACAGCAAGACGAGCGTTGGCCGGAACATCTTCCCTTTCATCGCCATCAAATGCTTGCCGACTTGCGCGAGTAGTGGGACATCGCCGGTCACGATCCGCTCCATCTCCTGCGTCACCGCGTCGAGCCGATCGCGGACAGGAGCTTGAATCTGACCGAGAACGGGCGTGATGGGTGACCGAGAGCGCGGCATTGATGAGACGCTAGCGGTCACGCCGATCCCTCGAGCGCGGCTTGCACGCGCGCCAGGCGATCCGTGACGTCACGGAAATGAATGTCTACGGCGTACACGCGCTGATAATACGTAAGCGCGTCATTCCACCGGCGTTCGGATTCAGCGGCATATCCCAGCAAAAATAGCACACCAACGAGCGTATCATCACTGAAAGATTTCTCAGTGAGCGCCCGCGCGAGTGAGGCCGTCGCCGCACCGTATTGCTGCCGTTCGATGAAACACTGGCCGAGTGACTCGTAGGCGCGGACACGCCGGTCGGACGTCGCGTCGCTGAAGCGAATCACCTTCTGGAACTGTTCGATGGCTTCATCGACCAACCCCATTTCCATGTACGCGACGCCGAGGTCGTAGTGGCTCTCGGAGTCGCTTTCGTCGACGTTCTGCGCAATGCCACGCTTGAAGGTGTCCAGCATTTCGCTGAAGTCCGTCTGCACGGCCCCGTTGTCTTCGCCTTCGGCCTCGTCGGCGGCGGTCATGCGCGGGTTCTTCGGCGGTTCTGTTTCGAGGAGCCATTCCTGCAAGTCGACGAAGTAGTCGTCTTCGCGCTCGACGCCAGAAACCGGCTCCGCTGGGGCCGTGATGTCTTCACTTCGTTCGATGGCCGGATCCAACTCCGCCGATTCGAATTCGGTTGGTGCCAACTCATTGAGGGCCGCCCCCTCGAGCTCGAGCGGCGCAAACCCCGGAATAAGCGCTGGATCGGGGGGAGCAAGCTCGAGTGTCTCCGTATCGTCCGGCGGGAGGAGCGACTCGACCGCGTCATCCCCGAACGGGGACGATGGGGTCTCCACGTGACTGGACAGTGCTCCCAGCGGGTCGTTGTGTCCGTCAAAGCCAGTGGTCAATCCCTCGAGAGGGGCGCCACCAGCATCGGCGACGAAGGACGTCGGCTCATCGACGATCGACTCGGGCGACGAGATGATCGTCGAGTCGAACGAGTCGATCGTCTCGACCGCTAACGTCGGCGTGAGTCCACCGATCGGATCGTCGACCGGGTGGATGCCACTCAGGGGTGAGTCGATCGTCAAACTGTCGAGCGTCCCCTGGACATGCACGTCGGCCGCCGGGGGAAGTTCCTGCGCGCCAAATTCCTCCGCAGTGAGGGGACGCTCGCCCCCGAACTCGACACCGGGCAGAATGGGGTGCTCGACGACCTCCGAGAATTTGACGGGCTGGGGAATGTCGACGGCTTTCGGGAGACTGCCCGCGTTCGCCGGCGCCTCGTAGTCGACGTCGATGAAGACCAATCCGTCGTGCTTTTGCCGAGGTTGGGTCAGGCCGCGTTTGGGCTCGACCGACGGGTCGATGCCGCGCATCCGCTCCAACGTCGCCGACGCCTCGGTATCCCGCCCTTCGGCGACCATCGTATCGTGCACGATCTGCAGCTGCTCCAGCGCTTCGGGGTTGCGCCCGGCGCGCGCGAGCTGGTCGGCCAGCATCAGCCGGACGTCATCCTGTCCGGTACAGAGATCGGCGAACTCTTTGAGCGCGCGAAAGGCCTCGTCGCTGTCGCCGGCCTTCTGCATCCGGTCGGCATATTCGAGGAAATTCTGCTTCGCGTCGGAGGTAAAGCCCTTCCGTGCGCTGATCTTGCCGAGCTTGTAGTAGATGGAGGCGCGGGACGGGGAGTGGCGGAGCACCTTGTTGCACAAGGCGATGGCGTTGTTGAAGAAGCCGCCCTCGGAATAGAGGTCGACCGCCATCTCGTAATACGCGACGGCTTGCTCGAGATCCCCAAGGCGTAAATGCAGATCCCCGACCCGGTTGTACAACGGGATGTCGATCTCGTCCGGGCTTCCGGAGGACGCTTCGATGGCCTGGATGTACGTCGCCAGGGCGCGATCGTATTGCCTCTTTTGCTCGAACTCGGACGCCTTCTTTTTGAGCTGCGCAGCTTTGGACATCGGAATCAAGTTAATGGCGGGCTCGTCCCTTCGCACCGCGCCCGTATCGGCCACCGTCCCACAGAGGGCTCCTCAGGCCATGACGTCCTGAATCCTGGAGAGCCGAAGCGGGGCCTGGGCCTCGCCCCGGCACGCATAGTAGCACGCATTACAGTCGACGGGTTGGTACTTCCGAAAGTCACGCCAGTGAAAATCGACAGGAAAATCGGGACACCGTTTCACCCACCCCGTCGGATCGACGTGGATGGTGCGAATTCCGGACCGGCAGGGCTCGGTGGTCTCGCCCCGAACGTAGCGGGGGATCTGCTCCAGGTAGTAGTCCGAGTTGGTGATGATCCCTCGCTTTCGCCGCTTCATCGCCAAGAGCTCGCCGATGACGGCGTCGAGCTGGGCGAGGTCGTCCTTCCCTAGCAACCCCTCGGGATTACCGTTTTTGTTATCAGTGTAGCAACTGAAGTTCACGCCAACCCCGAGCTCCTGCGCGGCCTGGACGATCGGAATGAGCTCGCCGACGTTGGATCGCTTGATGACGGTATTGAATCGAATCCCGTCGATCCCGGCGGCCCGCATGTCGGCGACGGTGCTGAGGATTCGCGAGGACAAGCCGGGAATTCCTCGGGCAAGATCATGCCGGTCGTCGAGGAAGTCGAGGGAGATGTTGAACTGATTGATCCCCGCGTCCCAGAGCGAGTGGGCGCGGTCGACGGTCAACATCGCGCCGTGGGTGATCAACGTCATGTACTTCACCGAGATCGCGTCGTCGACGGCGGCGACCAGCGATTCGAGATCGCGACGCAGGGTCGGCTCCCCGCCAGTCCAGGTGATCATCATCGGATTGAAATACCGCGCCGCGTCGGCAAAGCTCGTCAGCTCCCTGTCCCGCTCGGCCGCATCCGTCTTCCAATAGTCACAGAAGCCGCACCGCGCGTTACACCGCATGGTGACTTCGAAATGCACGAGGATCGGTTTTCGAACCGCCGTCAGATAGGCGTACTTCGCGAGAAAGACCGGGACATGCCACGGCCGAAAGCGGGCAGACAACACGACGATCGCCCTATGCTCCTACTGCCCTTCTTGCTGGCGATAGGTCGACTTGGTGTACGGGAACTGGAGCTGCGGCTGCGCCTTGTTGACGATGAAGAAGTTGAAGAAGTAGTTCCCGTTCGGGCTGCTGGTGAACGCGAATACCGCGCGCCAATCGTGGAGGTCGCGCTGCACCGACAGTTGCTGGCTCGCGAATTCCTTGTGCACAACGTCGTACGCGGTTCCCCAGCTCGCCGACCACTTCGGCGTGATGTGGAAAGTCGTTTGGGATTGCAATGTCTTGCGGGGCGGCACGGCGATGAATGCGCCGCCGGCGATTGGATCGGTGTTCGGGAGCGAGGTCACAGGATTCAAGAGCACGTTCTGGCGGCACTGATCGAACAAGAGTTGATTGGTCGCGTACACGCTGCAATACGTGCTCGGGTCGAACGAGATGATGCGTCCCCCCTTGGGCGGACGTTGCCGGCTTTCCGCGTACGTGATCGAGCTCGACCAGCTTTGCGTTTCTGGAATTTGATAGCGCCGATTCGCCGCATAATTCCCCGCGACTGGTAGCGACGACATGCGCCCTTCGAGCGCCGGATCCGGCACCTGGTTCGCGTCGGGCATCTGCGGTGTGACTTGCCCGCCATGTCCGAAGAGCCGGTTGAGCGCGGCGAACACGCCGGTTTGGCCATTCAGCGTGAACGCGGCGTTCACGGATTGACGGAAGGGGCTGAACTTCGCCGTGTCGCTGCTGGTGCTTCCCTGGAACAAGGAATAATCGCTTCGGAAGGAGAAGCCCGGGAGGAGATCCGAGGTGAAGTCGTACCCAAACGTGTTCGTGGTCAACCCGGTTCGATGCGTCTTCCTCGCCACCTCGAAATCGTACGTGAGCGGTGTGAAATTCAACGCCAGCAATTTGATCTTCTTCCCTTCACCGTTCCCCGTATCCGAACGCAACTTGGCCTCGAAGACTTGTGAGAGCTGCATCGACACCTGACTCTGCCGCAAATTGCCGAGGAAGTCGGATGAGGTCTGGTTGAGGGCACGGAGGTAGTCGTCGCTCACGTGGCCACTCGGAGCGAACCGGTACGAAATGTTCGGCGTGATCGAGTGCCGAATGCGCGCGAGCGGGCCAAGGCCTGGAAAAAGTCCAAACAGCGTCGGCGAGATCGACACACCACCGCTGACGCGCTTGGCTTGGTGCACGAACTGACCACCGGACAGCTCGCTTCGCACCCAATAGCTTCCGCCAACGACGTTTTGGAGTTGCACGTCTGGACGCACGCGAAGCGATCCGTTCAGGAAGCTGGGGAGCGAGAAGCCGACATTCCAATCGACGGCATCGGTATACGAGCGCGCATATGTACGCGTCAACCGCTGCGTCGTATCGTTCGGGTCGACGAAGGTCCGTGTCAGCGGGAAGTTGTTTTCGTTGCTCGACGCACCGAGATTCGCGCTGATCTGGAATCCCTTGATGACGAACGGGGTGTTGAAGCTGAACTGCTGATTTTGCGTGCTACTCTTGGTCCGCGCGCTGTCAGGAGCGCCAACGCTATTGGTGAAGTACCGATAGCCGAAGGTCCCGGCCTGATCGTTGTTTTTCGTCGCGTTTCGACTGTAGTTGAACCCCGGAGTCCATTCGAGCCAGCTCGTGACGGGCAACGTCGGTGAGCTCATGCTCACGCTCGGATAGCTTTCGTCGATCTGCGACCGGCCCGGATATTGGGTGCGCGTTCCGCCAACGTCGAACGACAGCGGTCCGACTTTTCTCGAGTATCGCGCGTCCGACCGGATGGTTTGGAAGACCGTTGCGGGATCGAGCGCGGACGTCCGTTGGATGGTGGTATTGGTGACGTAGTTGATCGACGAGCTGAGCCGGCTGTTTTGATTGAAGTCCTGGAAGTGCGACCACGAGACCGCCGTGTTGGCGCTGCCGTCGCGCTGGTCCTGGCGGCTCATCGCGAACTGACCGGTGATGAAGCGATCGAGCCACCGGTACCGGAAATCGGCGTTGTAGCGTGTATAACCAACGTCACCTTCCGTGGGTCGAGCGCCGCTGCGCCAATCGACCCACGCCATGGCGTCCATGTAATTGCCAAGGTTGACGAAGTAGCCGACGTTCTCGACGTGCCGGCGGTACCCGGAATTGGTCCGGACGAACTCGCTCAACCCGAACCGGGGCGGAAGAAAACCACTGCGCCGTCCATTCCGGACATCCTGAAAGAGGAACGGAAGCCAAAACACGGGAACGCCTGCGACGTACAACGTGGCCGGACGCGCGACGATCAAACTTTTCGAGACGTACTTGATCTCGTTGGACTTGAAATAGTAGTCGGGGATCGAATCGTCGCAGCTCGTAATGATGCCGTTCTTGATGTAGAACGCGCTGTGCTTGGCGGCGCTGGTATCGCCGACGAAGGTTGCCGACTTCCCACCGATATAGTAGCGATCGCCACTTTCGACTGAGGTCACCACGTTGGAAACGATGGCGCGATGCCTCGCGGCGTCGTAGCTCACGCGTCCCCTCGAAACGACGTCGGCCGAATTCTGGCTGGGGTCACGAAGAACGACCGTGTCACCGAGGGCAACGACGATCTTGGTCGAGTCGTTGTAGATGACCGTGTCGCCGACGACCAAGGTCTGCTCTCGGCCGACGGCGGCGGGCTTCCCTTCGATGTGCAAAATCTTGTGGGGCGCGTCGAAGAGGACGCGATCGCCCTGGTATCGCGTTGCACGGAAGCCAGGGCGCTGCAGCAACTCGGTGACGACGGAATCGCTGTCCGTCCAAGTTACCAATGTCCGGAAGCGTGTCGTGTCGTTCCGAAGCGAGTCAGCACGTAGCGAGTCGGCGCGTGATGGCGCCGTGACGCGCGGCGCGGTCATCGGCGCCGGGGCATTGGGCGGACGAGTCGGAAGTTGGGCACGAGCGACGCTGGTGAGCGCGCTCAATACGCCCACCAGCAGGAGCCCTCTCCGTCCCAATCCGCCAAGAATCACCAGCCCGGTCCCCCTAAGCGCCGCGGCTGGTCATACATCGGATGCCTCGGCGGCCGCGGATACGTCGGCGGACGTGGTGGGGGTGGCGGTGGGGGTGGATCATCCCCGCCCTCTTCGCGCCGTTTGCGCCAGCGATACACGGACTTGGACAGGATGATGCTGGCTTCGTACAAGAAGTACAACGGAATCGCGATGACGATCATCGACGTGGGATCCGGCGTGATGAACGTGCCGGCCACCAACGCTCCGACGATCGCAAAACGGCGATATTTGGCCAAGAACATCGGTGTCACGAGCCCGAGCGCGGTGAGCCCCATCAGGACAATCGGGAGCTCGAACGCGGCGCCGAAGGCCACGCACATGTAGATCGCGAAGCCGAAGTACTCGGACGCCGTAATCATCGGCTTCAGTGAATCCGTTTCGACGCCAATCAAGAAATTGAGCGTCAGGGGCAAAATGATCGTGAACGCCATGACGACGCCGCAGATGAAAAGAAAGACGATTCCGAGGATGACTGGAACGACAATTTTCTTTTCGTGCGCATACAACGCCGGTGAAATGAACCCCCATACCTGATAGATGATGACCGGCGATGCGATGACGAACGCCACCACAAAACCGGCATCGAGGACGATTTGGAAGGCATCACCCGGATGCGTATACATTAACTTCTGGCCGTGTAACTGTTTGGTGATCGGCTCAGAGAGAAAGGTGATGACGTCGAAATTGGGGATGAACTTGAAGAGGATAACGGCAACGACCGCCCCCACCGCGAGCGCGAGCGCGCAGTAGAACAGCCGCTGCCGTAGTTCCTCGAGGTGCTCGAGGAACGGCATCTCCAAACCGCCGCCGGCGGGACGATCTTGAGCCATCGTGGGGCGTTAAGGGTTCGTAATCAATGAGACAGAAACGACGACGACGCGACTTACTTGTTGAGCGCTTTGACGCGATCGCGCGCGAGCGCCGCTTCGTCGGACCGCGGATACTTCTTGATCAATTCGGCGTAAATCTTTTTTGCGGTTGCCGCGTCATCGGCGGTTTGCGCGGCGACGCCACGCTTGTAGAGCGCCGTCGCCGCACGGGATGACCGGGAATACTTGGTGCTCACAATCGTATACACAGAATCCGCCGCCGCGGCATTCCCCTCCGCCGCATACGTTTCGGCGACGTAAAACTGCGCGTCGCCCGCGAGATCGGACTTGGGATACTTGGCGAGGAGATCGTTGAAGGCCTGCCGGGCCGCTTCGTTACTCCCCTGCAGCATTTGCTCACGCCCAGCCTGGATCAACTGCGCCGGGCCAGGAGTCGGCGCCGCTGGCGGATTCCCGTTGGCGCCCGTCGCCGGAGCCGGCTCTGGGGTTTGCGATTGACGCTCTTCGAGCGTTGCGCGGACTTCCTGAAGGCGCTGCTGGCTCTGCCCGGTCAACTCCTGCACGGCCAACAACTGCTGATCGATCGAGGCCATGCTGGTCGACATGTCGGACCGGAACCGCGTGAGCCGATTGCTCACGGCCGTAATGGAATCGTTGGCCGCACCGAGGGAGAGGAGAACCCGATCGATCTGTGCCTTCAGCGAGGCGTTCAATGCCGCATTTGACGCCGCCTGCTCGGACCGGACCGTGTTCAAATCGGTCTGGAGCACACGAATATCGTTCTGCGTCGCAAAACAGGCGCTCAACGACAGCGCCGCAAACGGTGCGGCGACTTTCCAATGGGATCCTTGCATTACTCAGCTCCTCCACTCAGGGGATCAAATTCGGCACGACGGTTCTTGGACCACACCTCTTCGCCTTCACCCTGCACCGCGGGGCGCTCTGCGCCGAGGCTGAAAATTTCGATACGCGACGCCTCGATGCCGTTCGCAACGAGGTACGCCTTCGTCTCCGCCGCTCGACGCAAGCCGAGCGCCAAGTTGTATTCGGCCGAGCCGCGCGAGTCGGTGTGTCCGGTGATGCGGATCCGCAAGCCGGAGCGGGACTGCAAGACGGGGACTTTGGCGTTCAGCGCGGTTTTGGCGGCGTCGGTCAGGACTGACTGATCATAATCGAAATAGATGGTCGCCTTGAGCACGGCGAGAGCATCGGTCTGTGACATGGCGTCACGCTGCTCACGCTCGCGCAACGCCCGCAAGCTGTCCTGCTCCGCACGCTGGCGCGCCTCCTCGGCTCGGCGCAGTGAGTCCGCACGCGCGATCGAGTCGGCGCGCCACTTGTTGAGACTATCCTGATTGACCGACGGCGTGGTCACCGGGCCGAGTGGGACGGGGCGTTTGACGCACGCGGTCACCGCAATGACCACGGCACTCGCGGCAAGAATGGAGGAGAGTCGCATGGTGGTACAGGGTTACTTGAAGAGTGGAGACCAGGCGGCCAGCCGGCCGCCGGACTTCGTCAGTTGCCGCATGCGGCCTGACTCCGAATCCAACACCCAGAGCTGGTGCTGGCCACTACGTCCCGACGTGAACACCAGATGCCGGGAATCCGGCGCCCACGAGGGATCCTCGTTTTCGCCGTCGCTCGTGAGCTGCTTGGTCGTGTGATCGCGGAAATCGATCGTCATGATTTGGAAGCTTCCCGCGATCCGCGACTGATACGCGATCAATCGTCCGTCAGGAGCCCAGTCCGGCGACGCACGATAATTCTGTTCGCCATAATTGTACTGGGTCAGGAGTTGGGGATTGGTGCCATCCGCATCCATGGTATACAACTCGGGATGCCCCGCCCTCCCCGACATGAACGCAATCTGCCGCCCATCCGGACTGAAACTCGGCGACGTATTATCGCTGCCACGCCCAACGGTGATGCGCCGTGCTTCGGCGTCGCCGTCCAGATCGGCCAACATGAGATCGGTCCCGCGCTCCGCGCCGTTGGCGTACACGATGGTGTGGCCGTCGGGCGCGATGACCGGCGTGATGTTGAGCCCGCGCGTCGTCGCGCTCTTCCACGTCACGTCGCCCGTTTCGAAGCTGTAGAGTCCGATCTGCGATCCTCGTGAGGTGAATCCGGAAAAGACGAAGGCGTTTCCATTGGGATGCCATGCAGGCGAGAGTGCCAAGTTCATCGACGTCAATTTGCGCGGATTCGCGCCATCGCTATCGATGACCCACACCTGGCCATCAGTACCGACGTACAGCACTCGGCTCCGTGCAGCGCCACGCTTTCCGAAAATCCACCGTCCGATCTCATCGCTCACGCCATGCAACGCCATGCGCCAGGAGCGGCCATTCACCTCGCCGGGGATGGAGAAGTTTCCGCTCTGGATCAACTTCTTGGTCGCCACGTCGTACATGCTGACCGTCATCCCAGTCAAACCAATTTGCGGACGGATGATGGCAACGACTCCCAGCTTTGCGAAGAGCGGGTAGTTGAACTTGTCGCCGGACGCGGGGATCATCGCGCGCGCGGCTGGCGCGTCGAGCGCGACGACCGTGGCGCGATCGTCGTAATCGAGATCGCGTTGAATGATGGCGCGTACCGAGTCGGTCTGATCGCCGGGCATCGGCAAGACCAGAATTCCCGGTTTCGTCCCCAACTCGTAGCTCAACCCGAGCCGGACACCCTGTGGCGGCGAAGGTTGTTGGGCGTAAGCGATGGAGACACAACAGCAAGCCGCGATACCGCCCGCGGCGAAGGAAGAACGAAGCAGTCGCATTTACCGAAAAAATTTCGGGTCGAAGCTGAAAACTACCGGGAGAACATCGTCGCGGAAACCATCGGGGAGCGGTCCAAACGACTTCGCCGCTTTCTCGATCGCCCCCTGTGCGGCCAGGTCGAACGAATAGACGCCGGATCGGGTGACGAATCGAAAGCCGGTCACTGTGCCATCACGATGGATGAGAAAGGTGACATCGGCTCGCAAAGGGGCATTCGGGTTCTTGGGTTTGAAGTTGAGGGCGATCTGCCGCACAATGTTGTTCAGGTAACCCGGATAGGGAAAATCGATCCCATTCGTCTTGACGTTCGCCACGTCGGCGCCGTGTCCACCGGTGGGCCCGCCACCGGCCTTGGGGGCATTGGTTTCAGGGGCTGACTTGGCCGGCTTGGACGTCGGGGTCGCCTTCGTGGGTGCCGGGGTCGGCTTCTTGATGGCGACGGTTTTTGGCTCTGACGGGGCGATCTCCCGCATCTTGGGCGGCGCGGGAGCCGGCGTCGCGGGTGCAGGCGCCGACGTGACCTCGCCAATGGCGCGTGGGCCTGGGGGCGCCGCCACCATCGTCACTTTATAAATGGGAGGAAGTGCGACAGGCGGGCCGGGACGAAATGCCCACGCGACCGCACCGATCACCGATGCGTGTAGCAGGGCCGACACACCGAGTGCCCCTTTGAGGCGTCCGCCCTCGGGTGCTGTCACCGCGGAATGTCTTCTGGTTCCGCGACGAGCCCGACGTCCACGGCTCCGCTCGCGCGCATGATGGCCAGAACTTGTACGACCGTCCCGTACGGGACGCCTTGGTCGGCGCGCAGATACACGCCGTCCTTCCCTTTCCCGGTCGACAACGCTTTGAAGCTGGCGCGGAATTCACTCAACGTCAGCTTCGTCTGATCGACGAAGATCTCGCCGTTCTTGTTAACGGTCACGATCAACCCACTCTTGGCATCGAGCGGTTTGGCTTCTGCCTTCGGCAGCGAGACATCGACGCCGCCTTGCATGATGGGCGCGGTGATCATGAAGATCACCATCAAGAGCATCATGACGTCGATCAGACTGACGACGTTGATCTCCGCGTTCAGCGCCATGCGCTCGCCGCGCCGGCGACGGCTCGCCATTTAGATCCGCCCCTCGCGCACCATGAGCGCAATGAGCTCGGTCCCGAATCCTTCGAGCTCGCTATCGATGCGGTTCAGCCGGTTGGCGAACAGGTTGTAGCCGAAGACCGCCGGAATCGCGACCGACAGTGCCGCGGCCGTCGCAATGAGCGCTTCCGCCACGCCTGGCGCGACCGCGCCGATGTTTCCAGATCCTTGCGTCGCGATCCCAATAAATGCTTCGATGACGCCGAGGACGGTGCCGAGGAGGCCGATGAGCGGGCTGACCGAGCCGATCGTGGCGAGCCAGGGGATGAAGCGTCCCAATCGATCGCGCGCGCTGTTCGTCTCGCTGTCCAACACCAGCCGTAACGCTTCGACTTGCGATCCACTGAACTTCGCCGCGCGTCCGGGTGTCGCGCCGAGTGCTGGTGTCACTTCGTTGATGAACGCAAATGCTCGCCCGACGATCCGCGAGCGCGGACTGCCAGGAAACCGTTGTCCAGCCATGGCCGCTTGCTCGAACGTCGACGCGCGCTCGAAGTCACGCTCGAAATCGCGGGCAACCGACTGTGTCCGCCGGAACTCGAGCCACTTCGCGAGCATGATTCCCCAGCTGATGAGCGACAGCACCGCCAGGAGCACGAGCACCGCCTTCGTGACGATGGTCGCGCTCATTACCATATCGACCGGCGATGTTGGGACGGCCACGTTTGCCTGTCCCCAGATGTGTAGTGCGTTCACCACGGCTCCATAGGCAAAACGGCTAATTTAACTACGCCGAGCCCTGGGGCGAACGCTCGTGGCTGGTTAGGGCATTTTCGCGGTTTGACGGACCATCATTCCTTTCGCGACTTGCGGCGACGTGTGGTCGATGATCATCCCCGTGACGCCGAACGGCGTGACCCGAACGACTTGGACCGTCGCAGTGGACAGCGGCTGTACATCGCCCTCGACACGTTCGACAGGGCTATCGTACACCGCGAACCGATCGCCGGTGTGGACTGTTCCCATGTTGGCCGTTTGCAGCACGACGTACGTCTGGATCGATGGAAGCTCAGGCGCGCTCGCGATCCAGCGGAGCTTTCCGGCGGTTGCGTAGTCGCCGGTCACCGGCCGGACTGTGGTCGGCGTAAACGAGCCGTCGTACGGCACCGTCCATTCATCGGCGTGGATCGCCATGAATTGTCGAACTATCGTTCCAATCAAAATGCCTTTGGCGCCGATCGAATCGATCCTCATGACGCCTGTCGGCTGGACAACGATCCCTTGGTCGGCGATTTCGCCACCATTGCGGGCGAGGACGAGCTCGTCACCGACGTGCGACGTGGTGTTGGCCGGGGCGGTCACGTAGAGCTGGTCGAAGATCTTGTAGCCAGCCTTTGACTCGAGCCCGAGCGCGATCCGATCGATGCGGCTGATGATGTGGCCGGCACCAGTCGGCTGGCGGGCGTCGATCACGTAGGGCGCGGCTTCGTATTCCCCTTCCCGGACCGTATAAGAAGCCGGTTTGGCGATGACGCCGCTGCGCGCCGCGAGCCGAGGCGCCGCGGCCCCAAGGAAGACGGTCCCGCTGGACCGGGGTTGTGGTTGCGCGACGACGAAGCCGTCGTTGCCAACCTGGGCGGCGACTTCATCCTTCACCGCTTCCCCTTCGATCGTCAGGACCTGCCCTGGATAAATCCAGTGCGGGTTCTTGATGATGTCGGTGTTGGCATGAAAGACCCCTTCAAATGGAATTTGGCGATGTCCCAGAGGGTGTCGCCTTTCTTGACGGTATGCTTAACGACTTGTGGTGCGGCGGCGGTAGCATCACGCTGCGCCAGCACGGGGGAGGCCGCGACTGTTCCGGCGAGGGCCGCGGACGCGAGAACGACGAGGGTCGGTCTTCTCATAGGCAGTACCGGTAAGACGAACAGTGACTCGGGGCGGCAACCAGGATGGTGCCGCCCCTTCGAGGAACGTGTTCGAGGAACGTGTTCGAGGAACGTGTTAGAACGGGAGGTCGTCGTCTTCGTCCTGCAACGCGCCTGGGAAATCATCGAACTCACCGCCGCCGCTTGGGGCGGGCGCCGACCCGCTGCGGGCGGGGGCGGAGCTTCGGCTGCGGGAGGGCGACTCGCCCTCGAAGTCGCCGCCGCCGCGACCACCCAGGAGGATGAGCTCGCGGACGTTGATCTCGGTGGTGTACCGGGTCTGGTTGTCTTTGTCCTGCCACTGCCGGTACTCGATCCGTCCTTCGACGAAAAGCTTTTCCCCCTTTTTCACATATTTCTCGACCACGTCGGCGAGTCCTGGCCCTTTGGTCCCGGTGTTCCAGACGACGCAGCGATGCCATTCCGTTTTTTCCTGCCGATCGCCACCAGCGCCGCTCCAGCTCCGGCTCGTCGCGAGTGAGAATGTCGCAACGCGCCCGCCGTTGTTCGTCGAGCGGACTTCAGGATCCTGACCGACGTTGCCGATCAGGGTGACTTTATTCAAGCTACGGCTCATGATATCTCCTGGCGAATGAAGGACTCGCCTACGAAAGTATAGGGTTGACGCGACACCGGCGCAAACAAATCACGACCGGCGTAGTCATTTTTTTGCACGAACGAACGGGAGCGTGACGCGCATCAAGATGGCGTCCTCGCTCGGGAATCGATAATAGCGCGGTCGTCGTCCCACGACAACAAAGCCGCGACTCTCATACAGCTGCCGCGCGCTCGTATTCGAATCGCGCACGTCGAGACACATCTCCGTAGCCCCACTACCCTGGCACTGCGCCCCAATCGCGTCGAGCAACGCCGAGCCGATGGACTGTCCGCGATTTGCCGGGTCGACGGCGATGTTGAGGAGCTCCGCCTCTCCGGCGACCGCATGCGCGATCGCGTATCCGACGATGTGCTCGCCGACTTCGGCAACAATGAAGTGATTGACATCGCCGTGCAAATGGGAGACGAACAGCGCCGGCGTCCACGGATCACCGAACGACCGTGCCTCGATCGCGCCGACGTGGGGAAGGTCGCGATGCGACGCGAGGCGGATGCGTACGGTTCGATTGGGGATGGCCACCGCAGTCATCACGAATACAGTGAGCGCCCATGCTCGGACTCCCACTTCACCTGCGCTTCCGCCAATCGGCCGTATTCCGGCTCCCATGTCTCCGGATCGACCGGCCCGCGCGCGAAGACATCGTCCAGTAACGGGACGACGTCCGACGCATGCGAGGCGACGTCGATCGCGCGGCGCGGCCCAACGACGGTCGCTTTGAAATCGCTGGCGATTTGCCGGAGCCGATCTTCCGACGCGAGCGACACCGATCCGATTACGGTATGCTCGTCGTCGCGCACGACGACGTTGCAGACGTACACCTCACTGCGTCCGGCATCGAGCGCCGCCACATAGCGCCCACTCGGAAGCTGCGCCGCCGAGACGAGGAGCTCCATGCTCGACACGGCGTACAAGGGAATGCGCAACGCCGTGCACAATCCTTTCGCCACCGCGGCGCCGGATCGCAAACTGGTGAATCCCCCAGGTCCGCTCGTGCAGACGACCGACGATAAATCCCTGGGCTCGATCCGCGCGCGCACGACACAGCGCGCGACCGCCGGCATCAACCCTTCCGTGCGCGCACCGGTGATAGGATCGCGCGCCGGAACGACTTCATGCGCGACGAGATCGTCATCAGCGACGAGCGCGACGGACGCGTCTGCCGTAGAAGCG
>Ga0105241_10000737_pt1 | contig 24848 bp, 29 predicted proteins | sample KBSC64metaG_FD_80422 | JGI IMG/M metagenome (GOLD analysis project Ga0105241, IMG submission 80422) | Corn rhizosphere microbial communities from Kellogg Biological Station, Michigan, USA - KBS C6-4 metaG | ecosystem: Host-associated > Plants > Roots > Rhizosphere > Soil | place: Michigan, USA... | reverse complement strand
CAATACCTCACAAGGTGCCTCATCACAGCTTGTTCCTCTCAGTGAGATCCCTCGTGACGTACAGGAGCTTGCCTGCCGGGCGGCTTTGCATGAAAAAATAGCTATTGCTGGTGTTGATGTTGTTGTTGATGCGCGCACCAGCAAAGCGTATCTCCTAGAGGTTAATAAAGCGCCACAAATTTCTACAGGATCCTATGTCGAGGAAAAGATCCAGGCGTATGCAGTCGCCCTACGCGAAAGAGTTCTCGAAGCCGAGCGTTGCACAGCGGTCAGTGGCTTCTAGACGAGCCTCGTGAGATACTGAGCCAGTTTTTCAGTAATGTGCTTTGCTCCGGCGTCTAAAGTGACAGGAGAGAGGCCCGGTTTGTTATTGAGTTCGATAACCTTCCAACCTTTTGGCGTGTTGGCTAGATCGATAGCATAGTAGCGGGGGTAATCTTGGAAACTACGATCTATCTCTAGAGCTATGCGCTTGGCTTCATCGGGAATTTGCTCCAAGAATAGATAATCTTCGGTGCTACCTTGAGCGACATTGGCCCGGTATTCACCAGGTCGTGGTTCGCGCAGTTTGCCACCCAGGATCTCGCCGCCGCCAATAATAACGCGCACGTCGTGTGCGCCTGCAACGAAGCCGGCCACCCCAACAGATGTATCGAGAAATTCCTGAACAAGGACAGGAAACGGCAGGGGCGAGTTGGTCAGCTCTTCCTTTGGTTGAATGAAGACGCCATGGCCACCGTTGCTTTGTGGCTTTTTGACGACTGCTAGATCGGACGGAATATCCTTGAGGGCGTCTGTATACTCAGTGTCGTTGTTGCAAACGATCGAAAATGGTTGGTAGCTGGCAAATTGCTTATACGTTTCAATCTTATCTCGAGCGATGTTGGCTACAAAATCGGGATTCAGTACGGGGACGTCCCTTGCAGTGAAGCCGCCCTTATCGTACACGAGGTCGGCGTGTATATTCGATTCGCTTCTGAATTCAGGCAAGGGCACCTTGACATCGGAGGTATAGGCTACGCTGAACAGTCCACCTCCCTTGTAGGTGTTCATGTCCGTTGCGAAATAAGCTTCGGCGCCGGCTGCTTTAATCGCTAGCAAAAGATCGATGTAGGCGTTCCAATAGTAGTCGCTGTTGAACGGCGACTTTGCTGGATCGAAATGACGGCAGAATATAATGATGTTCTTCTTCATCTCGTCATATTGACATCTGATACTAGGGTATGTCAAATTAACTCTATATGATAGCAATAAAAACCGAAACAGATACAGCGGCATACAATATCTCAACGCGCTTACTTATGCGACAGGCGTTGAGCAAAGGTTATGAGCTTACTTATTACCCTTGCGGCCCTTTAACAACTGGCATTACACGATGTCGAAAAAAAGGCAAAGAGTTCTTTTTCAAAAGCACTTGCACTGCTTTGACGCCTTCTTTTGGTGTGTTTGCAGCGGAAAATAAAGTACTGACGCATTCTTTGCTGGAGGCGAATGATGTGCAGATGCCTCAGACGACAGTGCTGTCTGCCGCTGACTCTATAGACGTGGCCGCTGGGATGTTGCCACGGTTTTCGCCCTTAGTCGTTAAGCCTTCAAGCCTGAACCATGGTGACGGTGTGTCGCTCCATATTAGCGATAGGGTGCAGCTTGAACGTGCTGTTGATTTTGCGCGTAAGGCAGGTGGTACCGATAGCGATGTTCTAGTGCAACAGCAGGTTGCCGGTCACGAGTATCGTTTCCTGGTTCTTGCCAACAAAGTTATTGCAGTTGCCAGCCGCCGTCCGCCTTCTGTCGAGGGTGATGGGGTATCAACCGTACGCCAGCTGATTGAACAAAAGAATGCAGATCCGCGTCGTGGTAAAGGCCACACTAAAGAGCTCACTCTTATTGATCTCGACGAAGTGACGTACCACCACGATGCTGGTTTTTTGGAAAGCGTTCCATCAAAAGGTGAGGGGGTGGTAGTGCTGCATACCTCCAATCTCAGTCGGGGCGGAGAGTCGGTAGACTGTACTGATATTGCTTCGCCGGCACTCAAAAAGATGGCCGTTGCGGCGGCGCAACACTGTTTTCTGGGTATTGCCGGTGTGGACATCATCACCAAAGATATTACAGCGGACACCGTTAAAGGCAGCTATATTATTGAAGTGAATTTGGCTCCTGGCTTGCGCATGCACCAATTTCCGGCCGAGGGTAAGCCGCGCGATGTGGCGAAACTTATTTTTGCGGCAATCGAAAAAACGGCTCGCCCCATCGGCAAACCAGTTACGCATCTGGGCAAGGTAGAGCAGGTGGATTTTCCTGACTTTTCGGCGAAACGCATCCCCTCTCGTATCGATACAGGTGCCACTGTATCATCAGTCTGGGCATCACACATACAAGAAACGCCAGACGGGCTCCAATTTGTACTTTTTGACGAGGGTAGCGAATGGTACACTGGGCAGATGTATACGGTGGGTGAGTACGGCAAGCGTGCCGTTGCTAGCTCAATGGGGCATGTTCAAGTACGATACCAGGTTAGAACGCCTATTGTAATCGCCGGTCGTCGTATTCTTGCCGCAGTAACGCTAGCCGACAGATCGACGCAGGTGTACCCTGTCTTAATTGGCCGCAATGTGCTTAATAAAAAGTTTGTTGTTGACGTTGCCACCGGTTACGCTAAAAGCGACAAGGAGCGCATAAAGCGTGCTGAGTTAGATGACCTCGTAAAAACGGGAGAAGAAGTATGAAAATTGCTATTTTATCGCGTGGTAGCGCGAACTATACAACCAGACGCCTCAAAGAGGAAGCGCTACAGCGTGGCCACGAAGTAAAGGTGATTAACTACTCAAAATGTTATATGACCATCGAGAAGGGCAATGCGGTCGTGTACTACAAGGGCCATAAGCTGGAAGGTTATGACGCGATCATTCCTCGCATCGCTCAGAGCTATACCAAGTACGGTTGCGCAGTAGTGCGACAATTTGAGATGCAGGATGTGTATACTACGGCAAAGTCGATCGCTATTGACCGCTCACGCAACAAGTTGCGTTCGTATCAGCTGCTCGCTAAAGCAGAGGTGGGCATCCCGAAGACGGTGTTTGCCCATGAAACTGCCGATCTCGAAGACGTTATTGAGAAGGCCGGTGGTGCGCCCTTGATCGTCAAAGTTGCTCGCGGTACGCATGGCAACGGTGTGGTGCTCGCTGAGACCAACAAAGCGGCCAAGGCTGTAATGCAGGCCTTCTATGTGGAGGGTGTGAGCTTCTTGGTGCAGGAGTTTGTGAAGGAATCGGCTGGTGTGGATATTCGCGCCTTAGTGGTTGGCAGTCAGGTGGTGGCTAGTATGAAACGCCAGAGCCTGGACGATGATTTCCGTTCCAATACACATCAAGGTGGCGTGGGCACACCCGTGAAGTTGACGCCTGAGGAAGAGCGCACCGCCATCAAAGCGGCCAAGGCCATGGGTCTGCCGGTGTGCGGCGTGGATATGATGCGCTCCGACCGCGGCCCATTGGTACTCGAAGTAAACTCGAGCGCCAGCATCAAGACGCCAGAACTGATGACCAAACGTAACGTCGCCAGTAAGATTATCGAATATGTCGAAACCAATGCCAAGCAGCGGCACCGCAAGGACCGCATCGGCGCGTAGCGGCCGCTGGCGCCGTATTTTTGTTGTTCTTTTTACGGTGACTGTATTCGCGTTGGCCCTTTGGCGTGAAAGTGGACCGCAATTTGTACACATGTCACTGGCTAGCGAGAACTTTCGCCTCGAAGTTGCCGACACCGACGCTGCGCGCCAGCAAGGTCTCAGTGGCCGAACAGGGCTTCCGCCAAACCAGGGGATGCTTTTCATGTTTTCCCATCCCGCCCGGCAGTGTTTCTGGATGAAGGATATGCGCTTTTCGCTCGATATTATTTGGGCGGATAGTGCGCATCACGTCGTACAGGTGCTGCCAGATCTCTCGCCAAACACCTATCCGCAAACTTTTTGCGCAGCAAACACGCAGTATGTGATTGAGTTGCCGGCGGGTACGGCGGCGCATGCTCGCATGCAGACTGGTGCGTTGCTCGTCTTTTAAGCGAATATCTTTGAAGAGACGAGCGGGTGGTGCGGGATCTATACTAAGCTTTGAAGCGAGCACCGTGCCACAGGGAAGAGTATCCTCGATAGCTTTTTGAGAGTTCGGTGTATTACGCTGTCTCGCTCCAAGTGGGCTACGCACCAGCTTTCACCCTCGCTTACAACAGTCCGGCCTTCTGGTGTATCATAAGCATGATGCCCCACGATCTTACACTGCTCATTCTTGCCCTCGCGCCGTTTTTGGTGCTGACTGCGCTGCGGATTAACGCGGCGTTTGTATTCCTGAGCCTTTGTCTCGGTGCGGTGCTGGTGCAATATGTGGCAGACGACGTTAATTCGTTTCTGGGGATTTTTGCTGCGCACATCAACGCAGTTGGAACGAGCACGGTGCGGCTCGTGCTGTTGTTTGCGCCGGCGGCGCTAACCGCCGTGTTTATGCTGTTCAGTATTCATGGCCGGATGCGAGCAATGTTGAATGTTTTGCCGGCCGCTGCCGCGTCATTGTTTGCCGTGCTGCTAGCTGTTCCGCTCTTAGCACCGGGTATGCGTTCTTCCGTCGAATCGCAACATTTGTGGCACCAGCTCGTGAGCGCGCAGTCGCTCGTAATAGGACTTGGCGCAGTATTCAGCCTGTTCTTTATGTGGGCAGCGCGCAAAAAGCAAAAGGTGAGCGAATCGCGCGGTCGGCGCTAGCGGGCATTACTATCATAGCTACCGCCGCCCCATAGTGTGAGAGCCGGACCTAGGCGTTGACATTGACTTTTTACCCAGAATCGGGATAATATACTCTGTTACGCCTGCCGAAAGGCATCGCGGGCCCATAGCTCAGCCGGTTAGAGCACCTGCCTTTTAAGCAGGGTGTCCTGGGTTCAAGTCCCAGTGGGCCCTCCAAAGTTGATTTATAGTCCGGTACTAATTTGAACAGCCCGTTTACCCCTGGTAGCGGGCTGTTCTTATTGTTTAATTTGTGCGGCCGACCTAGGTATTTCTCGTCTTCTTGAGCTTTGCTAGAATTTGCTCGGTAGCTTCATCGGCGGGGAAAAACGTCTCGAGCGCTAATTCAGAAAGTGTGATGTCGTTGGGTGTGCCGAACACCGTTATCATGCCGAGCAGCGCAATGTCGCCATACTGGGTGCTGAGACGGAGCGGCACCGTCACGTCCTGGTTTACCGTCACAGCGTCTTTATGTACACCGTGAATATTCCCAACGTAGGCGGCTAGCTCTTCCTTCAGCGCAATAAGCGATGGATCTGCAGTGCGATCGACGTCTCGCTCCAGCCGGGCAAAAATAAATGCCGCCATTTCGCGGAGATTACGTATGCGCGGCGCGATGCCTTTCGGGTGCAGGCATAACCGCAGAATATTGATGGGCGGCCGTAGTAGCGCTGGGTCGACGCTCGCGTAGAAGAGTTCAAACGCGCGGTTGTGTGCTATCACCTCCCACTGCCTATTAATGGCGAACGCCGGATAGGCATCGTGTGCGTCGAGCATTTTTTGCACGGCTTGCATCGGCATTTTCAGATGTTGATCTGTGGGGTTATGTAGTGGATAGGCGTTGGCGAATCCGCCAGCTTGCAAGATTTCGTTAACGTCGCGCGCGGGGATGGTCAGTCCTTTGGCAAGCTTCAGGATCATGGCCCGACTCGGCTGAGCGCGGCCAGATTCAATAAAGCTCAGATGACGACCGGATACATCAGCCTGCAGGGCAAGTTCCAGCTGGCTGAGCCGTCGGTGCTGACGCCAGTGGCGCAGATGCGCTCCGACACTCCTGGATGGATCAGTTTTAGCGAGTAATTTTTCTACCATTTTACCTCTGAGGTAATTGTAACACTTACCTATACCTTTATACTAGCGGCAAAAGGAGAATGCTATATGAAGAATTTACTTACTATTAATGACACTGAGCTCTTTTACCGTGATTGGGGCAAGGGCCAGCCGATTGTATTTTTGGCGGGCTGGGGATTTAACAGCGACGCCTGGTGCAACAGCATGCTTGTCCTGAGCAAAAAGGGCTACCGCTGTATTGCTTTTGACCGTCGCGGTCACGGTCGCTCCGGCGACACTGGGACGGGCTATGACTACGATACTCTGGCAGACGACCTGAATGAGCTTATCAAGGCGCTGAAACTAGAGAATATAGTGTTCGTAGGTAGCTCGATGGGCTGCGGCGAAATTACGCGCTATATGAGTTGTCACGGCTCGCAGAACGTCAAAGGTGCGGTTTTTGTGGGCACGGCCACGCCCCTGATTCGCAAATCAGAAGACAATCCAAATGGTTGGGACAATGCCATCCTGAAACAAATCAGTGGCGACATCGCCAGCAGCTTGCCTGCTTGGCTTGGCAAGAACATCGGCCCCTTCTTCACGCCCGACACGCCTCAGGAGGTCAAGGATTGGGCAGTACGGATGATTTTGAACGGCTCGCTCCAAGCTCATATTGCATGCCTGGCGACTATGACCGAAGCTGACTTCCGTGACGAACTGGCAGCGTTCGACAAACCACTGCTCATCATTCATGGCGACCAGGATGTGTCCCACTCGCTTGAAACATCAGGCCAGAAGACTGCCGAACTTGTCCCGAAAAGCCAGCTCAAAGTTTACAAAGGCGGCCCAAACGGACTATACCTCACGCATGCCGAGGCTTTGGTGGAGGATATTCTGGCTTTTGTTGATAGCCTGAGCTAACAGAAGGTCGAATTCGTAAGTCTTTTTCATGACAGTTAAAGCAGTTCGGCGCCTGAACGCCTCGACGATTTTAAGCCGGCTGAGCGAGCATGCAAGTGGGTTTACGTGTTGACATACGACGAACCCACCTGGTCATGGTGGAAATCAACAGTTTTCATTGAAATGCTTCGCGGAGTAATCTTCGAGAAAATCTTGATGTCGCGGATGAAGTGCGACTGATCATGGAAGTTCAAGGCCATAGCTACATCGGAGAGTCGCTCATATTGACCCGAGCTGATGAGCGCCATGGCCTTATTAAAACGAGCTATGCGAATATACAGCCGGGGTGAGATGCCAACCCAAAGGAGGAAGCGCTTCTCGAATTGGCGTTCGGATAAATGAACGTGTGAGAGGATGTCGCTGACGCTGACGTTATCAATATGCTTTTGGATGAAAGCAATCGCTTTTTCGACGGCGGCGTCCTTTTCGATACTTCCGGCAGCTCGTTCTTGTAGAAAATCGGTAAGAATGCGCACATAATCGTCAACCGATCGCACATGGCTTAAATCGGCGAGCAGGGTCTGGCCGCCAAACTGTTCAGGGGTTGCGTAGCCGTCTGTGACGGCAGTGGCGTCGATGCCGAAAAGCGATCGCAGCGCTGTTGGCTCGAACACCACCTGGATATTAGTGAACGGGCCCTCACCAAAATGCATGGTGTTCGGCTTGGTTATCTGACCATAAACGAATAGCGTCGGGATATCTTCTACGGCATCGCCCTCATGCGCGGTGATGCTGTTAACCTGCGAGCTGTTGGTGTGCGTTTGCAGCAGCATGCCGGGCAGCCCATTGGGACAAACGAGCACGGAAACGCTATCAGTGCCCGGATGTTGGTTGACTCGAAAACAGTTGACGTAATCCCGAAGTTCCGGCGGCGGTGGAAGTATTGCAGATGAAATTTTATTCATGAGGCGAGTGGTTTTCTGGAAAATCGACGGCTATTTACAATTGTTACAACAATTAACTTGATAATATCACGCTAATGTCACTTATAGAAAGAATGGAGAAATAATGCTTAATCCACTGCGCTGGAAAATTCTGGCCATCCTGGGGATTATCCAGTTTATGCTTGTCGTCGATGCGACGGTAGTCAATGTGGCTCTGCCGCACATTCAACACGACCTTGGCTTTTCACGCGCCGGGTTATCATGGGTGGTCAACGGCTATGTCCTTATGGCCGGTGGCTTTTTGCTGCTCGGTGGTCGTTTGGCTGATATGTTTGGCCGACGACGACTGTTTCTGGCTGGTGTTGCCATATTTGGCCTGGCATCGGCGCTGTGTGGCGCTGCTACCAGCCCTGCGATGCTCGTTGCCAGCCGTTTTTTCCAAGGACTGGGCGAAGCGCTGGCTGCTCCGGCAGCTTTGGGCCTCATCGCTGTGCTGTTTACTGATCATAAAGAGCGCACCAAAGCGTTGGGCGCTTGGGGTGGTATTGCAGGCATCGCTGGTATTACCGGCACGATTATTTCAGGCCTGCTCACCAACTTTGCCTCGTGGCGCTGGATTTTTTACATTAACCTACCGGTTGCAATTCTCGGCCTCATCGTGGTCCCGCGCCTGGTGGCTAAATCAGAAGTTGCCGAGAACAAAAAGCTCGATGTTGCTGGCGCTCTGACAGCGACCGCCGGCCTGGTGACATTGGTATACGGTTTGCTGCAGGCGATTACGCACTCATGGGGTTCGCAATCTGTCCTTTTGCCGGTAGTAGCCGGGCTGGTCTTGTTGGCTGCTATGGTCTTCGTTGAGCGACGATCTAAAGATCCGCTCATTCCTCGCAGCTTTTTACAAAACCGTACACGACTTCTCGGTAACTTTTCAGGGCTCGCTCTGGCCGCCACCTTCTTTGCCTTCATTTACCTCTTGACGTTGTTCGAACAGCAAGTGCTTGGCTACTCATCACTCAAGGGTGGCCTGTCGTATGTACCGTTCGGACTTGCCCTGGGTGTTGGTGTCGGTATGTCGGCTGGCATGATTCCAAAATTGGGTATCAAGCCACTAATGGTGGTTGGCTTTATGGGAAGCGCTGTCGGCATGTTACTGGCCGCACTACTCCATGCTCCTGAAAGCTACGCTGCCCACATTCTTCCTTGCCTGCTTGTCTTCGGTTTCTTCAACGGTTTAATGCTGCCGGCTGCGCAAACGGCTGCCCTGCATGAAGTGACCGGCGAGAACTCAAGTCTGGCGTCAGCCGTACAGCAGGCCACTAGCCAGATTGGTGGCGCGCTTGGCTTGGCAGTACTCGTAACCATTGCAGCTCGCTACGCGCAGCACGCGACAGGTGCGGCTAATGCAGTGCACGGGTACGCCACCGCATTCCGGGTTTCAGCAGTCATATTGGTGGTGGCTGGCATCGTCCTAGCCACTCTGCTTCGCAATAGTAAGACGATGGCGCCGATCGACGCCTCGGTCCCTAATAAATAAGTAGTAAAGGATAAGGACACGCTATGAAAAACAATACGCCAAACGTGCAATCAGCACCAAAAAAGCGCAACAAAAAGAAGATCATCTCGTTTACTCTAGTTGGCCTCGTTATTGTTGTATTTGCTTTCATCCAGATGGGGGTGTCGTTTGCCACCTCGCTGCTCTTGTCGCCGTCGTGGCAAGGAGCCAAAAAGGACTTTTCGGTCTGTAAAGCAGACACTGAAAAATTTTGGGGCAAAGATTGCGGTAACCTGAACCAGACGCATCAATTTGTTTTCAGCAACGTGCAATTCCCCACGGTGAATGGTTACAAGTTACCGGGTTGGTTGGTCAAAACCTCCGACAACAACATGGGCGCCGCTAAGGGTGCGATCGTGTTGGTGCCTGCCGGCGGTGGTGACCGACGCGAAATGACCCGCTACATTTCGTACTACCTGGGTCAGCATCTGGATGTGCTGACTATCGACATGAGCTGTCAGGGTGAGTCTCCCTGCACTGGAGCGCACGGACTGACGTATGGTCAGCGTGAATCGGGTGATGTCTTTTCGGCCTACACCTACCTGACGGCAAGCTATCCCAAGGTCTACGCGATGGGTACATCTGTTGGCGCTGCCTCAATCTTAACAGCACTCCCTGAAATGCCGAAACTAGCTGGTGTTATTGCTGAAAACCCATACGAGAGCTTCAAGGACCTGCTCACCGAGACCAAAGAGTCGAAATCGACGCCAAAGTGGTTCTTGAACAAAATGATAAACACGACGCTGTCCCGCGGCCATTTCGATGGTTTGGCGAGCCCGAAGAACGCATTACCACTCGCCAAGGCGAATGTACCGATCATGTTCATCCACAGCACTAAGGACACGACCGTCCCTTCACACCAGTCATCAGACCTAGCTAAGTTGTACACCGGACCAAGCACGGTTTGGCTGCCCAACTACGGGAGTCACGCCGAGATTTGGAGCGCGAACAGTGCCGACTACGAGGCGCACGTTACCGCCTTCCTGAACGCAAACTAGGCTGATGGAAATAATAAAGTAAACAAGGATACTAACATGTTAAAGACCTCACCTTTCGTGCTGTTTGACGGCGAATGTGCCGAAGCCATGGAATTCTACAAAGAATGTCTCGGTGGCGAGCTGACTCTCATGAAGCTTGGCGACACGCCCATGAAGGACCAGTTCCCACCGGAGAAGCACAACCGCGTCATTTACGCACAGTTGAAGAACGGCGATATTGATATCTCAGCAACTGACTGGATGAGTCCTGACTTGACGCCAAAGCCAGGCAACACCATGAGCATCTACGTCGTTGGCGCAGATTTCGATGCGCTCAAGCCTGCTTTTGACAAGCTTTCAAAAGGCTGTAAGACAGACGGTGTGACGTTCCAAGACCTACACCAGCAGCCTTTCGGCACCTACGGTCAGCTGACCGACAAGTACGGCGTCGCTTGGATTTTCAAGGGCGACAAGTAGTCTTTGTAGGCTAGTCTAAAACGGCTGACGGCGGATTTTCCTGCCGTCAGCCGTTTTATTAAAGAGACGCTCCATAGCAGTGTCTCTTTATTTTGTTTCGTACTGTTTTCTTCGGGGATTAGGATACAATGACAAGAATATATGACTGAAAATCAGACGTGGCTGGCGCGGAGGTATCTATTGTACCGCACATTTTCCAATATGTGGTTTTTTGGTGTGGTGTGGCTGTATTTTTATCGGCTGTATATTACCGACCAGCAGGTTGGATTACTCGATGGCATTGCTTTTGCCATTGGACTTATTGCCGAGGTGCCCTCCGGTGCATTGGCTGATAAGTTTGGGCGAGATAAAATGGTGCGCTTTGGGCAGTTTGGCGTGGCGGCCGGCATAATCATCCAAATTTTGGGCCATAGTTTTACCCCGTTTGTGTTTGGGCAGGCAATTATGATGATTGGTTTGTCGCTGATTTCGGGGGCCGACGACGCGCTGTTTTTTGAGAAGCTTGGCTTTGCAGAGGGTTCCAAGCAGTGGCGCAAACTAGTCACGCGTGGATCGCAAATTGGATTGACCGCCACGCTCGCTGCGAACTTAGTTGGCGCCCGCCTGCATGTGATCAATCCACGCATACCTTGGGCGTTGACATCGCTGGCCTTTGTTGTCGCCAGCTTGCTGATCTGGCCAGTCAAGGACGCACGCCCAAAAAGCGGGCGCGGTACGTTTGGCCAGGAAGTAAAAAGTTACTTGCAGGATGCTCAAGCGGGCTTTGCGCAGTTTCGGTCACCAAAGCTTCGGCCGTACGTGCCGTTTATCGTCACCGTTCAGGGGCTGTTTTATTTGACCGGCTACGGATTGCTGCGGATGATTCTGCTCAGTCGTTTTACGTTCACGCCAATTGGTGGTGCGATTGCAGTGGTGGCCTGCGGTATGACTACGGTGCTTTTGCTACATTTTGTGCATACATATGCTGAGAAGTTGAGTGAAAAATGGACGCTTTTGGCCGTCGCATTTTCGGCTGTCGCTAGCTTGTTGCTGGCGACACGCCATGTCGGCCAGGTGTGGGGGTTTGTGGTGATTCTGCTGTTGTATGCCGGCGAATACGTACTCTACACTTTCATGAGCGAGATATTGAACAACCGAGCGCCCGAAAGGCAGCGGGCGACGGTGTTGTCGGTAGCCTCGTTTTTGCGCATGTTGCCCTATGTTTGTTTGGCTCCCGTCATCGGCTGGCTGAACACGAGAGGCAAGTTGCAATACTTTTTGATTATCTGGGCGCTTTTGATCGCCGCTGCAACCGTGCAGTATCTCGTAACGAAGCGCGGTGATACCGTGGTAGAAATTCCGACCACCCCAGGGACAGAGCCCATCCTCTAGTGCGTGTTATTTGCTCTCGCGGCGAGTCAAGAAGAACAATCCAGTCACGATCATCCAGACAGTTTGCGGGTAAGCAACGAGGCGCTCTATGCCGCCTTGGCCGAGATTGAGGTAGTGGTGTGTGATATAGAAGCTGAGGGCGAGCAAGCCAAGTATCCCTGTTATCAGGGTATAAAAGCGAAAGGTTCGCGAGATTCGCCAGGCTAAGCCAAGTACAACGAGCCCGAGGTTACCCGGAAGAAATGGCGCGGCTGCGCCCAGACCATGCAAAACCGGAACGGTATTTTCAGGGAACAGTCCCACGAGTATTGTTCCGAGGCCACCGACGGCAAACAAGCCAAAGCCCACGCGCAGCGTGCGGTTTCGTTTTGAGCGTACAAACAGCCAGGCGCCGGTGATCATTGCGAGGCCTAGCAACACAAAAGAAACATTCATTGCGAGATGATCCGGTGAGCAGACAAATCGGTGGCCGTACGCAGCGCAGCGTGTATTTCCCAGGTCACTAATGGTGTTACGCGCCAAACTGTAGTGCGGCTGAAACTTTGCCGCTATTGCCAGTTGCGCGGCAAAATATTGTAGCGCAAATGCCACATAGAGCAACGCGCCCAAGCGCTCTCGGCCACCCTGGTTTGCTAATGCTTTCACTCTACCAGTCTACACCTTGGACGCACGCCGTGCGCTTGCTATAGTGATGACATGGATAAAACATACCCCAAAGCTGGTGTTGGTATTGTCGTGATCAAGAAGGAAAATGGCAAAGAGTATATTATGTTGCACCGGCGAAAAGGGGCACGTGGTCTTGGCAAAGGCTACTGGGGTAGCGGCGGTGGGCATTTGGAACTCGGCGAATCGCTGCAGGCCGCGGCACTGCGCGAACTCAGAGAAGAAGCTGGCGATCAGCTCGTTGTGGGTAACGTGCGCTTCGCGGGCGTTTCAAATTTCACCCAGCTACAGCCAAAGCACTACGTTGACATAAGTTTTATCGCCGACTGGGTGTCGGGCGAGCCGATTAATGCTGAACCAGAAGTAACCACTGAGTGGCAATGGTTCCCCATTGATGACTTGCCAACTCCGCTCTTTCCGCCCGTTGCAAATTATATTAAGGGCTACCAAACCGGCCGCTATTTCTTCGATGCATCGTTTGCCGACGCCGCCTGAATGACATGGTAGATATCACATTTATCACCGGTAACCAGAACAAAGCAGATTATTTGGCGAAATATCTTGGACTGTCCGTCAAGCACCAAAAGGTTGACTTAGACGAGATCCAGTCGCTAGAGCTGCGGGCGGTCGTAGAGCACAAAGTGCTGCAGGCGTACCAGATCGTCAAAGCGCCGGTGCTCGTAGAGGACGTGTCGCTGGAGTTTACGGCACTCGGCCGATTGCCCGGCACCTTTATCAAATTTTACGTTGAAGAAGTGCCGTTTGAGACGATTTGCCGAACGCTCGATGGGCTCAGTCGTGCTGCCATCGCACGGAGTATGTACGGCTACTACGACGGCAAAAATATGGAGTTTTTCGAGAGTAGCTTACCAGGCACGATCGCTGAACATCCGCGTGGCGACCGCGGTTGGGGCTGGGATAAAATTTTCGTTCCTGAGGGCTACACCCAAACTCGTGCCGAACTCAGCGAAGTCGACGACGAGAAAACATATCTCCAGATCAAACCGCTCGGCCAGCTCAAAACTTTTCTTTTGAACAGATAACCGGTACGCTAGCAGTATGATTTACGAACTGCGCCGTTACGAGTTGTACCAGCACAACAAAAAAGCCTTTTATGAGCGTTTTGGGCAGCATTTCGTGCCCATTGCTCAGAAGTACGGCTTTCAGCTGATTGGCGCATGGGACACCGTAATTGGTGACGTGCCGGAAACGACCTATCTCTTGGCTTGGCCAGACTTAAACGCGCGGCAAGCGGCTTGGGCCGCAGTTGAAGCCGACCCAGAATGGGCACAGGTCAAAAAAGACACTACTGCACAGCACGGCCCGCTGGTTTTTAAGACGCATAGTCAGATTTTGCAGCCCACGGCGTATTCGCCGCTTGCCTAGGTGCGTCTACGCTACTTCAGTTTGTCGACCAGGCCTTCCTTTTCATAGCGTCGATCATGCGTGTGACCCCGATGCCACCACCGCTGCGGGTGAAGAATTTCATTGCCAGAAATTCACGTAATTCTTTCTCGACACGCGCTTTTCCGAAGAGATCGAAGAGTTTCTGTGCGTATTTACCTTCGCTGATTGTGTAAAATTCGTCGCTCATTTCCTTCGGGTCGGTGCTGCGTTCGGCGCTGCCGATGGTTTCGTTGCCTCCGATAATGACGTCTATTTTGTGGGCATGCGTGTCGCTTTTGCGCTTCATATTCCAGAAGGGCGAAGTGAATATGGGGAAGTCTCGGCAGAAGACCACCGGGCCGAAATCTTTAGCCATTTGGTTTTCATGTTTATGCGTCAGTTCGTCCGTTTTGTAGTGATCTTTGAGCTCGTCGTAGGTTTTGTAGAAGAAGTCGTTACGCCTGCCAAAGCCGAGGTGTTCGAGTAGTTCTGTTTCAAACTTTTCGAGCGCTTCGATGCCACCTTGTAGTTCGAATTCGAACATCGGGAAGATGATTTTGTGGCGTCCAGGCACGGGGTGTTGTTCGTTGCGGTAGCTGGTGCTGACGCAGAAGACACCGGGAAGGTCAGGTTGCGAAAGCAGTTCGTACTCCAGCCACATTTGCCCGGTTTGCGGCAAGGGCCAGGTTTGGCCGGCGTACTCGTAGGTGGCTACAGTATCGGGATCTTCACAAGCAGCGAGAATGCTCAGCCGATCTTGCGTTGTCGCTTCGACAAATCCTTTCTGCAGGCAAAAGCTGCGCATGCTGTTGACGACTTTGCTGAACGCCGGCGTGTCCTCGACGCCGCGGTAGTTGTTGACCATGAACCCTCCTTTATTTTGCGAGCGAGGCATAAAAAAACAGCCCCGGAGGGCTGTTCAAACGATATATTTCCTGTGATGTTAGACACCGGAAATCTCGTATTTTTTATGCATCGTGATTCACAGTAACATAAGCTTTTTGCTTGCACAAGGATATTTTGCAGAGCTGCTTGCATGCGCTTGACAAGGGGGCTACAATGAAGGCACATATAAGTGGGTAGGGACATGCAGATACTGAAAATGAATAGCCGGGGTACGTCGACGTTAGGGCTGATGAGCGCGGTAGTCTTGCTGCTGGCATCGCTGGGCGGCTGGTATGCGACGTGGCATCATTATCACAACGGGACAGCGGTGACGCCGATGTGCGTAGCGAGTGACATGCGTTTGTCAATCGGCACTTCTGATGGCACGGCCGGAACGATTTACACTAATGCAGATATTACGAACCAGGGTACGGGTAGCTGTACTTTGGGTGGTTATCCAACAGCATTTTTGACGAATACTACCGGCGGACCAGTCGGGTCGGGCGCTGTCCCGAGCACATTGTACGCGCCAAGCGGGCTGACAATTGCGCCTGGGCATGTCGTGCACACGGTCATCGGTTTTCCTGATCACGGTAATTTTGACCCCGGCGTTTGCAGTGGTCCATCGACTAATTTGAGTGTGTACTTGCCTGGTGCGGTTACCGCTTTGCATGCCGCTCTTGCGCAGTATAGTTGTCCCGGATGGTCAGCGACGGCTCTACAGTCAGGTAGCTAGCGCTTTCCTCTCCCCGTAAATACCTTTGTGTTGTTTGCGGGGAGCTTGTGCTAGAATGCGCGCGTGTTTGGGCGGATTGTAGCATATCGATTTAAACGAGCAGTGGTCGTTAGCATAACGTCAGGCGCGGTCATTGTTGGTGCGGCTGTGGCGCCGCACCTCCGATTCGTGAACGGCAGTTTGTTGTTACTGCTCGTGCCGGGCGTCGTGGCAAGTTGGCGTCGGCAGTCCATCGTCACCCTTTTGTTGCTATGCTTACTTGGCTTTGGGACGGGTTTGTGGCGCGGATCGGTGTATGCCGATCAGCTGGCGATATATACGAAGCTCTTTTCACAGAAGGTGACGATTACCGGCGTTGCGAGCGATGACGCTACTTATGGATCACGCGAACAACTCAGCATGACTTTAACGAATGTGCGGTTGCAAGCGCCTTACAACGCGCCGTTGCTTGGTGCAGTGAGCGTCAGCGGGTTTGGGGCATCAGGTATCCGCCGCGGCGATGTCGTGCAGGCGGCGGGCAAGCTGCAGCCAACACTGGGCGGCAACCAAGCAACGATTAGTTTTGGCCTGTTGCAGGTGAGTCATTCGCCGCCAGGCGTTTTGGAATCCCTGCGCCGGCGATTTGTGGCTGGCTTGCAATCTGCCTTGCCGGAGCCTTTGGCGTCGTTCGGCCTTGGGCTATTGGTGGGGCAGAAGAACACGCTGCCGCAGGCGGCCAGTCAAGCCTTATTAATGGCGGGGCTGACGCACATCATTGCCGTTTCGGGCTACAATTTGACGATTATTTTGCAGGTGGTGCGCCGTCTGTTGGGCAAAAGTTCTAAGTTCCAGACCGCGGCCGGCTGTGCACTGCTTTCATTAGTATTTTTGGCTCTGGCGGGCTCAAGCCCATCGCTGACTCGTGCGGCCTTGATTAGTGCGCTGAGCCTGACGGCTTGGTATTACGGCCGTGAAATTAAGCCTGCGGTTTTGCTCCTGCTGGCGGCAGCGATAACGGTCGTGATGAATCCGTTATTTGCCCGCGGTAACATCAGCTGGTGCTTGTCGTTTTTGGCATTTGCCGGCGTGCTGTTGCTCGGGCCGCTCCTGACACGGCGGCTCTTTGGTGCGCGTGAACCGCTGTTATTGCTGGCGGTGCTCGTTGAAAGTGTCTGTGCCGAAGCTATGACCGTGCCATACGTGCTGCACATCTTCGGCCAGATGTCGCTGGTCTCATTACTGGCAAACATTTTGGTGGTGGCGTTGGTACCGCTCGGCATGCTGCTGACGCTGATTGCTGGCATAGCTGGTATGATTGCTGCGCCATTTGCTGGTTGGTTTGCCTGGCCGGCGCGGCTGCTGCTCACGTATATGCTCGATGTTGCCACCCTCCTCAGCCGTATTCCATACGCCTTCATCCAAAACCGTAGTTTTTCCACGGTCATGATGCTTGGTTGCTACGTCGTGGTCGCTGGCCTCGCGGGCATCCTCTGGCATTGGGGTCGGCGAAATGGTAAAATAACACCTATCGACAGCGAAACGGAAAGCGAGGCAAGGCATGAGCGGTCACTCCAAATGGTCCACGATTAAACGCGAAAAGGGCGCCAAAGACGCTGCTCGCGGCGCAGTTTTTACTCGTCTGGGTAACGCTATAGCCATTGCTGCACGTAGTGGCACCGATCCTGACACCAACTTCAGCTTGCGCTTGGCCATCGACAAGGCTAAGACTGCTAACATGCCGCTGGCAAACATCGACCGTGCTATCCAGCGCGTCGCCGACAAGAGCGCGGCGCAGCTGCAGGAAATTCTCTATGAAGGTTATGGCCCCGGCGGCGTGGCAATTCTCGCGGAATGCGCTACCGACAATATCAACCGCACCTATCCAGAAGTGCGTTTGGCCTTTTCGAAGCACGGCGGTAACATAGCCGAAAAGGGTGCCGTGGCGTTTCAATTTGACCACAAAGGTATGATCCGGGTGAAAGGCGGTGGCGATGATTTGATGATGCAAGCCCTCGACGCCGGCGCCGAAGACGTTCAGGACGAAGACGGTGAATCAGTCATTTATACGGCTTCGCACGACCTAGCTAAAGTTCGCGACGCATTGCGTGCTGCTGGTGTCGAAATTCTCGAAGCTGAGCTTACCTACGTACCAAACACCACTATAGAAGTGACCGACGAAGCCACCGCCGGCAAGATCATGCGCCTGATGGACGCCCTCGACAATATTGATGACGTGGTGAACACACATGTCAACTTCACTATGAGCGACAGCTTGCTTGGCTAATTGTTCTGATTAGCGAACGATTAGGCCATATTTATTCGCTGCTGCGTTCAGCACATCAGTAGCCTGCTGTATGTCAGGAAGCTCGGCAGGGCGAGCCTCTGTATGCATGGTTTCTGCACGTACGGTCGGTTGCGCAAAGGCTACGATCAAAGGATCCGCATTATCTGGGTGACCCAAAGTGCGTCTAATTTCTTCGCTTGAGCTTTCGACGTAGCCATCCGAGTAGATCGAGAGTCGCGAAGTTCTATGATAGCCGCGGTCGAGCGTTTCTGACCACTCGAGCAACGCCTCAGGCTGCTCTAGTCCGAGAAGGTCAAAATCGGGTGTGTCAGGATTCCGCACTGTCGCCCAGACCTGGTGTGGTTCGTTGGATGTTAAGCCTGTTAAGGCCGCGAAGTCCTGGTCTAGTAGGTGTCGGGAGAAAGTCTTAGAAAAGTCATCAGAGTAGCAGCCTAGTTCAACGGTTGTAAAAGTGCCGTCGCGAGAGACCCTGACCCTGTCAGAGTCGTTGAACTCCTGCTGTGTTTGGTTAGCGAGGTCTCTCATCTGTTGGGTGAGTACATCGCGAGCTCGTATCACTTCTGGCGAATAACCCGCCACGACACTTTGTCGATCAACAAGACGATCCGATGGGCCTAAAGATTCGTGAGAGATGGGAGGGTCCGATTAATAACAGATATATTAACACATTATATCTGGATAGTCAATTTCTCGTATGCCCTGCGGGCGTAGCTTGCGTCATGGCGCAGTAAGGCAATTTCGGCCGTGCCGAAATTGACACCCTGGCTGACGTAATTGTGGCTGCCGAGCAGCGCGCCTTGGTCGCAGGCTATGAGCTTGGCGTGGATGTAGTTACTGCTGCGCGGCAGTTGCCCAGCGAAGAAACTCTTTGGTAGTTGCCGAAAATGTTCGCGCCAGATGACGGCCTGATGGGCGGGGGCGAGGATGCCGTGCTTGCTTGGCCGGTTAAAAGCAAGTTCTACTTTTACCCCGCGGCGGGCTGCGGCTGCCAAATGCTGTGCAGTGGCGCTATGCGGAAAATACTGGCAGGTAACAAAAAGCCAATCCTTGGCGGAATCGATCAGCGCCAGTGCCTGCTCTAAAATAATTGATTGCTTTGGTGCGCCTGCATCAATAAAAATGGTGGACCGGTCGTCGACCTGGTACTGTTGGTCTACCCCGTGAAAAACGGCGCTCGTTTGCTGCGTTTTGCCTACTTCTTGCAATAAAGTATGGAGCCAATCTGCCGTAGACCGGTCGTGCCACGCGGTCATGAGGTCGATTTCATCAGGATCATTGAGGTTGCAGCCGCCGATGTATACCTTGTCGTTGACGATAGCGGCTTTGATATGAGATCGTCCGGCGACGGGCTTGCTGTGAGCTTGGTGCGGTTGATTGGTGATGCCGACAACTACGCCGACAGCTCGCAGCTTCTTAATAATCTCCAAGCGCTGCGCCGATGCGCGGTCAAGCCGTCGAGGGAAGTCATCGTGGTACCACAGCGGGCCGGGACGAACTTTACCGAGTAGCATGAATACAATGGCGTCAAAGTTGAGTGTTACTGATACGCCTCGTTTGGCTGCTGCCAATAACGCTTCGACCAGCGCCTTAATGGGCTGTTCGTCGGGGTCGAAGCCCATTGCTTCTACCAACACCCGATCGCCCTTTTTTGTACTGTGAACTTCTTTGGTCAGCTGGGTGAAGTACTCTCTTTTAGTGTAGAGGCTAAAAAGGGGATCTTGTTGGTCGACGCGGTTCGGCTCAGCGGCAGATTGGCTGCGGCTGGACGTTACCCTTCCCAAAGTGGAGCCGGAAAGTTCATCTTTTGAGACATGAGGTTCAAAAATGACCTTGCCGCGCGCGAACGCGTCCATAGCAGAGCTGTTGGCCGCTGGGCCGGTGACGATTTTCATACTAATTATTCTATACTATATCCATGCGTATTCTCGGCATCGACCCTGGCACCGGTATTTTGGGTTTTGGCATCATTGAGGCCGTGCGTGGCCAGTGTCAGTTAGTGGACGCTGGTGTCATCCGTACACCCGTCCATGAAGACGATGCAGTTCGGCTGCAGACTATCTTTGAAGAACTGACTGACATTATCGTGCAGACGAAACCAAGCATCATGTCAGTAGAAAAACTATTCTTCGCCCGTAACGTTACTACTGCTATGACTGTCGCTCAGGCCCGTGGTGTGGTGTTGCTGTGTGGCAAGCAGGCTGGTCTCGATCTGGCCGAGTACACACCAATGCAAATCAAACAAGCGATTACTGGTTATGGTAAGGCTGACAAAAAGCAGATACAGGAAATGGTACGCGTGATCCTGAAGCTCAAAGAAACGCCGCAGCCCGATGACTGCGCCGACGCCCTGGCTGCGGCGATCACGCACGCGCAGCATGGCGGTTATTAGAACGAACCTACGTACCCAGCAAACTGCTCATGCTGTTGTAACTAATACCTGGGGACGTTTGCGGATGGCTTTGCTAGTATAAGGTGATGCCGAAACAGAAATATCCCTTCACCTCGGAAGAATTCTTTGCCATTTATAGTAAAGTGCCGCGACTGTCAGTGGATTTGATCATCCGTACCTCCGAAGGCGTAGCCATGACCAAGGTGCCTGCCCATCACACAACTGCTGACGAGTGGTACTTGCCCGGTGGTACGGTGTATTTTGGTGAGACGTTGGTTGCGGCCGCGGAGCGTATCGCGCGGAGTGAGTTGGGCGTTGAAGTGACGATTGGCGAACAGCTCGGCTACGTGGAATATGTGCAGCATAACGCCGCTGGTTACAATGGCTGGCCGGTTGCTATTTTATTTGAGGCAGCGATAACTGGCGGCACGCTCAGTGAAAGTGACTATGGTCACCCCGTGGTTTGCTTCACCGAAGTTCCGGCTAATATTATTGCCGATCAGCGAACGGCGTTGGAAAAGTATTTGGCTGAGCGTGGTTTTTCACCCTCGGCTTAAGGCTCAGGGCCGCTGACAGACAAACTGAACTATGTCATACTAAAAGCAAATGATTGCGACACTGACTGGCCAAGTTGCCGAAAAGATTGGGGATGTGGTGGTCTTGGATGTCGCCGGCGTGGGCTACGGCCTGCTGGTGACTGGAGAGGACTTTGGCGCGCTGAACACCGGCCAAAGTGCCAAGCTATATATTTACGAGCACATCCGTGAGCAAGCACATGACTTGTTTGGCTTTCGCTTATTAGATACAAAGCGGCTTTTTGAGCAGCTGCTCGGTGTGAACGGCGTGGGTCCGAAAATGGCGCTTAACGTGTTAAGTATTGGCAACGCCGATGAAGTTCGGGCAGCAATTGCTGGCGGTGATGTGAAGCTTATTCAGCGTGCGAATGGTGTCGGTAAGCGAGTGGCTGAACGGATTGTTGTGGACTTGAAAGATAAAGTTGGCCTGGAAGGTGTTGAGCTGGCAATGACTGGCCTGCTGCAAGGCGCTGCGCTAGCACCGCGGGATGAAGCGGTACAGGCGCTTGTTGCGTTGGGATACTCACCGCAAGACGCCGCCGCAAGCCTTGTCGATGTGCCCGCCGATTTGCCGGTTGAGGCGCGTATAAAGCAGGCTCTGCAAGGAGCTAAGCGCTAATGGCCGTCGAACGTATTGTAACGACCAGCCTGAGCGACGCCGATGAGCAGCAAGAAGCTGAGCTCGAGAATACTTTACGGCCAAAAGATTTTGCCAATTACATCGGCCAAAAACGACTGAAGCAAAACTTGCAGTTAGCTATTGCGGCTGCCAAAAAACGCGGCGAACCCCTCGACCACCTACTGCTCTATGGTCCGCCGGGCCTTGGCAAAACGACCATGGCAAGTGTTATTGCCAATGAAATGGGCGCTCAGATTCGTATTACCTCTGGGCCGGCCATTGAACGTGCTGGTGACCTCGCTAGCTTGCTAACGAATCTTACCGATGGCGACATTTTGTTCATCGACGAAATTCATCGGCTGAACCGCAGCGTCGAAGAAGTACTGTATTCGGCAATGGAAGACTTTAAGCTGGATATTATGCTCGGCAAAGGGCCGTCGGCCCGCAGTCTGCGCCTTGATCTACCTAAGTTCACACTGATTGGGGCGACGACCCGCGCCGGAGCCTTAGCCGCACCGCTCCGCGACCGTTTTGGCATGGTGCACCGCTTGGAATTTTACGCTCCGGATGAAATGCAGGAGATTATCACTCGTGCGGCTACTATTTTGCAAGTCGGTATTGAGGCGGCTGCTGCGGCAAGTCTCGCTGAACGCGCTCGCCTCACTCCTCGAATTGCGAATCGCTTGCTGAAGCGGGTTCGTGATTACGCTGACGTGCACGGCAGCGGTCACATTGACGCGGCTACCAGTACCGCTGCGCTCAAACTCTTGGACATCGACGATCTCGGGCTTGATCCGGCGGACCGAATGTTGCTGACGGCGATCATTGAAAACTACAAGGGTGGACCGGTAGGTGTCGAAACATTAGCCGCACTGACTGCGGAAGAACGAACGACTATCGAGGATACGATTGAGCCGTATCTGATGCAAATCGGCTTGTTGGAACGCACGCCGCGTGGCCGTAAGGTGACGCCCAAAGCCTACACACACCTCAAACGCACACCGCCAGCGGCAGAGCCTGAACAAGAAGCGCTGCTTTAGATTTTCTGCAGCCGCGGCTAATCGGTGGAAACATAGCGTATAATAGGAACGTATGAATCCAAACGACCCCTACGCGCCAACGAATCCGCCGTACCCGGCCGCGCCGCAGCCGCAAATGCCAGCAGAATTTCAGGCACCGCCGCAATTTGCGCAGCCGCCCGCCATGCCTCCGCAGTCACAACAGATGTCACCATACATGCAGCAACCCGCTCCGCCGCTACAGCCGATCGCTCCACCTCAGCCACCGCCAGCACCGGCCATACCCTTCATTGCCGACACACCACATCCCATGGTGGTTATGCAAGCCGGTGAACAAGTGGTGTGTCGCATCAAGCGTCATCCTTTCGGTATCATCAGTTCGTATTTTGTTGGTGGGCTCGTAGTGGTAGCGCTGGCCGCCGCGGCGATGTTTCTCGTGCCGCGCGCTGCTGATCAAGTGGGTGACAGCCAGCAGTTCCAGAGTATTGCATACCTCGTTTTGGGGTTGGTCGCGCTGGCCACGGCTGGAATCTTGGGCATTATGACCAATGTCTACTGGAAGAATGAATGGATTGTGACCGACGACAGCTTGACGCAGCTCAACCAAATCAGCCTGTTTGCAAGCCAGTCTAGTCAGTTGTCTATGGAAAATATCGAAGACGTCACCGTCGACCAGAATGGCATGATCCAGCAGATGTTTGGCTTCGGTACGCTCCATGTTGAGACAGCCGGAGAACACTCCAAATTTGCTTTCGATTATTGCCCAACACCCACGAAATACGCGCGGATGATTTTGGAAGCACGTGAGGCTTTTATGTCTCGCGAACGTCGCTAACCTTGTGAGATGCTGTGCTAGTTTAGGCTACTTTTGACGTAGGTTTCGAGCCCGCCTTCCAGTGTGGCGGTAAGCGTGAAGTGTGCGCACGGCGATCCCTGGTTGTCGCAGTCTGCGCCTGATGTGTCGGTGGCTTGATAACTGTAACAGCCAGTCGCCGGTTCGGCACTGAACGTGGTCTGCTTATCGGCAACGCAGTGCTTATTGAATACGTTCCAGCGCGGATCACGCATAGTGCTGAGCATTAGTTTGGGCAGATTTTTAGCGCGCCAGTCGGCATCGTTCATTTGGCTGGTTGCAGGATATTGGCCGTCGGGGCTCCCGGCGTAGTACGTTTCGAGCTGTGTTTGCAGCGAGTCGATATCTTGGCGTCGTTGACTGTTTCGGTTTTTGGCTTGCACACCGCTCGAAGCTACAACGACCACAGCCAAGGCAATGCCAATAGCAATAAGGACAATGACCATTTCGATTGTGGTAAAACCGCGTTCGTTTTTGCGGCGAGGTCGATACATTGTTGATAGTATAACAAATCTTGCACGGCTCCGTAGACCGGCTTTTAGGCAAAGTGGGCGGCTGCCTCGGTGGTGGTGAGGCCACGCAAGGCTTTAATAAGGCCGTCGAGGCCGAGTAAAATTGCTCCGTCGTGCACAGCGGCGTGTTGTAATGTGTCTATAGTCGGCTGTTTGGTGAGCATGGTGCGCAGCCGCTCGGTGTTGGTGAGAACTTCGCAAAGCGCAATTTGCCCAGCAGTTCCGCGGTGATGACAAGCATCACAGCCGCCTGGTTTGGCCTGCCAGACATGGGTGATGCCACTCGGCGTGCTGTTTATAGGCAGTCCTTGGCCCAGGTCAGCTGCTACAGCTTGGCGTTCCAGTTCGTGCACGCGGGCGCGGGCAGCAGGTGACGTGATGCCAAATTGCTGTTCCAAAGTATGTCGCTCCACCTGAGTGAGTTCATGGCGAATGCGGCAATGCGTGCACAGTTGTGGTACGGTGGCTTCAGCAAGTGCAGCGCGGAGCACTGCGGCCGTAGCAAACGGCGTGCTGCCTGATTGCAGCAGGTGATGCACCGCCCCTGCGGCGTTCCGTGTGTGCACGCCAGCTAGCACAAAGTGCCGCCCGGTTGCCGTCTGCAATGCAAGGTCGGTTGTACCAGGATCGTCGAGCCGGCTTAGCAGTACTACATCCGGATCATGATGTAGAATCGTTTCGAGCGCTACCACAGTCGACTCTTTGCGCTCAGTTTGCGTCACACCGGCGAGCTGCGTCTGGACATGCTCTTCGATCGTAAACATGCCTAATGACGGTCGCTGTACGGCTTTCAAAAGACTCAATAGCAGGGGCGAAGTTACCGTTCTACTGGTGTGGGCCACGAGCACCAGTCCGTGTGGATGTGCGAGCACAGTCTGT
>Ga0105241_10000730_pt1 | contig 24920 bp, 25 predicted proteins | sample KBSC64metaG_FD_80422 | JGI IMG/M metagenome (GOLD analysis project Ga0105241, IMG submission 80422) | Corn rhizosphere microbial communities from Kellogg Biological Station, Michigan, USA - KBS C6-4 metaG | ecosystem: Host-associated > Plants > Roots > Rhizosphere > Soil | place: Michigan, USA... | reverse complement strand
TTGTTAAAAATAATTTATTTAAATTTAATGGTTAAAAGCTCAATTCCTCTCAAGCCTCTATTATCTATTTCACATTTATTTATTAATTTACACATAACACTATAAATCTATTAACAATTTCATATAATCACTAATAATCCCCTAATATCCTCATCTTAAATCCTCTTTAAAACCCATTAGAGCTATTATTTACTAAGACCCTAGGCTTCCCTATCTCTTTAATATAATAATAGCTCTATAAGCTTCCTAGGGGCCTTATAATCGATTTACAATATAGATATTAGCTAAGATAAGTTATAAGAATTCCATATAAGTGGTATTAGAAGCTCGTAGGGATTAGATCTAATAGGTAGTAATAGTGGTATATGACCTACTGGGATCTATTGCATCTATGGGGTTAATAAGAGGCTTAGAATTGATTGTGATTAATTGGGATAGCTAAGAATTATTAATGATTAGCATAGGGGGTCGGGGGGAATAGGGGGCTTGGTGTCTAGTGGTGCCATAGTACCTATCCTTTTTTATTGACATATTTTAGAATATATAGTATAATTATTTTACAATATATCAATTAATATTATTAATAAATAAAATATTAGGTATTAAATGTTCCCTTATCCAATTAACGATTTATTAAATGATTTAACAACAATCATTGCCAATGAAATAAGTGGTGGAGAATCTATATGTCAAAAATTAATAAAGACATTAGAGAAACAACTAATATTAAAAACTTATAGACTTTGTAATAATAATAAAAGATTAACAAGTAAAAGATTAGGGATAAGTAGAGTTAAATTAGATTATAAATTAAAAGAATATAAAGAATAATTAGATGCTTAAGATATTAATGACTAATAATAAGATATCACTTTTTAGATTATTAAGTCTATTTAATATCTTAAGATTATCTGTATGATGTTAATATAATTATATTATAGCTACTATTTCATCCCTGGGCGCTTAAAGCTATTATAACAAAGCTGAAATATGGTTGTCAAGATATTTTAAAAGATTTTTTAATATAAGTTATTAAGAGAAATTAAAAGGATTTAAGACGTTTTAATTTAAGGATAGGAATATGTACAGTTTATTAATAATAGTTTGATATAGAGGCTAATAGAAGCCTTATAATTAATTTTTAATTGATAGGTAAATATTATAATGATTAAGCAATTAATAGTAATTATTTTTAGTTTATGGATTAGTTCAAGTATGGCTGTTTGGCAGGGATCAGGATTTTTTATTAATCAAAATGGAGATATAGCTACAGCCAGACATATGGTAGAAGGTAAAAATAATACTATAGTAGTTATTTATGGTAAAAAATATTATTTAGCTAATATTAAAGTAATTAGTAAAACAGATGATATAGCAATAATTCATATAAATGTTAAGAATAAATATTCTTTTAATTTAAAACCTTATTATGAACATAAATTAGTATTTATATTAGGATTTCCTTATACTAGTCATGATAAGTTAGTATTAACTTCTGGATTTCTTACTATGGAACAGGATTTTATAGGAATTATTAATAATTCTATAGTATCTTGTGGTGGGAATAGTGGGGGACCTGTTCTTGATGATAAATCAAATGCAATAGGAATTTTAGTTAGTGGATATGATATAGCAGCTCACTGTGCTGTAGATAGTCAAGCTGTTCCTATTAAGAAATTAATAGATTTAGCTTATAGTAATCAAATATTAGTTATGAGCTCTGAAAACAATAATATTAATGAAATAGAAAATGATGAGGGAGTTGTTGAGATTTTAGAATTTATTAATGGAAAATAGGTTTGACAAATAATATTTATATGATATACTTACTTTATAAGTAATATAATCTTCTATTATATTTAATTGATTCTAGTACTTATGAAAAGTCCTAAGAGCCGTGAGGCATTGATGAGGCAATAAGTCCTAGTGATCCTAGGCAACTGGGCGATTGTTCCCTAATTAATAATAAGCAATCTGACTGGAAATAGTCAATAATAAAAAACGAGTATCCATATAATGGTACTAATCCTTTAAGGACAGTTAAGTAAGACGAATGCTCTGAACCTGTCCTTTCTTTATTGGAAAAATATAATGTTTAAAATAGTAGAATATATTTGTAACAATGAGAATTGCAGAGCTAAAGGATCTGTAGTAGAAAGATTTTTAGATAGTAAAGAAGAAGATATTCAGATTTGTTTATATTGTAGTAATCCTGTAAATAAGATTTTATCGGCTGTACGAGGATATGTAAAAAACACAAGTAATCCTTGTAAATGCTAATTAATATGACTAATACCGCTGAGAAATTACGTATTAGTTTTCTATTTATGCCTCAATCCTCCAATAGGGCATAAACTGAGGCGCAAAGCCTCCTTAAGGCGTGACCTGCCTCCTGGACTCTAAGTTCTAATAGGGTAACGATAAACTTCTTAGAGAAGAGTTATCTAAAGTGGCCAGTACCTAGCAGCTAAGCTAGGAGCTATTTTGCAAGAAATTTTAATAAGAATAATAAGAGATAATAATGCCTTTCATTGCAGCGCTTTTTGGGTTTTTAGGTTCTAGTTTAAAAGGATTATTTGGTTTTCAAGGAGACCAAGCAGTTACTGTACAAAAAGCAATGGATGTATTAAAATCTGTTAATGATTCTGATGCACAAGTAATATCTGCTTCTGCCCAAGCCCTTTCAGCTATTCTTACCCAAGGATCCTATCTAGAAAGGAATTGGAGACCTACCTTAATGGTTCTTTTAATGATCATTATAGGGTCTTTTTGGTTTGGATATTCGCCACCACAGTTTAATAGTCCAATGACTCCAATGATGCAGGAAATATGGGGCTTATTAAAAATTGGTTTAGGTGGTTATCTTCCTTGTCGTACCCTTGAAAAAATAGTTCAGCAAATTAATATTGGTTCAATTTTAAAAACATTAGTAAGTAAGAGAATCTAATGATAGATTACAATAAAGATAAATCACCTCTTAAAGTAAATGGACATTATGATTATTATTGTTTAATTATTAAATCAAAAGAAGGGAAAGTTTTTCAAACTTATAAATATGATACTTATCCATCTTACAAAAGTCTTGAGAAAGATTTAAAAACTATTGATTTAAAAATTCAAGAATGGAAACTTATTAGAATTAGAATAAGTATTAAAGAATTAATAGAAAAAGAATGGTCTTCTAATGACTCAATATAATCCTAAAATGTGTTCAGAGATTATTGAAATGGCTGAATTAGGCCGTTCATTAACTCAAATAGCTGCTTATTGGCATGTAACAGAAGAAGATGTTATAGGTTGGACACAAGATCCAGACAAAATTGACTTTAAACAAGCCTTAGAAGTCGCTAGAGTATGTTCTGAAGCCTATTATGAAGATCTAGGACAGAAAGGGATGAAAGGAAAGATTCCGGATTTTAAATCTACGGTATGGGCACAACTAATGAAAGCTAGGTTTAAAAAGAATTGGGCAGATTGTAATATCCAAAAGATTGAAATTAAGAATGATATAAAAAATATGAGTACCGAAGAGATTGATCAAAGTATTGAAGCTTTAATTGCTCAACGTGAATTGAATAAAAAAAATAATCCTCCTAAATCAGGCGTTCCTACTAGTCCATAATGACCCAAGAATATCTATCTAGAAGTGAGAAAGAGCAATTATTAGATCTACTTCAAGAAAAAGAAAATAGAATTAAATATAATTATGTAGATACTTTATTTATGGATGATGATAAAGCTATTACTCTACCTGATTGTGATAGATCATTAGCACGCTCTAATTATCCTAAACATGTAGAATTCTTTAATGCGGGGGCTGATTTTACAGAAAGAGCATTTATTGCAGGAAATCAGACAGGAAAAACTACCACAGGATTAGAAGAACTTTATCTTCATTGTTCTGGTAGATATCCTCACTGGTGGAAAGGAAAAAGATTTAAAAAACCAATAACTGCTTGGCTTTGCGGAGACCGTGGTGAGATTATTCGCGATGGTATGCAACAAGATTTGATGGGAAGAACCGAAATAGGAACTGGAATTATTCCTAGAGATATGTTCCACAAGAATGAGAATCATAAAGATGGTACTTCTTCTATGCCTGGAGTTCCTGGAGGAATAGGGCAATATTTTATTAAACATATTAGTGGTGGAGTTAGTAAAATTGTTATCAAGACGTATAATGCGGGGAAAAATGCATTTGAATCAGCTAAAGTCGATTGTATCATGTTGGATGAAGAGTGTCCAATGGATATTTATGTCGAATGTCAAATTAGAACAATTACCACTGGAGGTATTGTTTATCTTACTTTTACCCCCGATAGCGGTCTCACAGATACTGTATTACATTTTTTAGATAAACCAAAAGATGGAGAACCTGCTAAATTTGTTACAATGGTTGGTTGGGATGATGTTCCACATTTATCTGATAAAAGAAAGAAACAATTATTAGCAACAATTCCTCTACATTTAAGAGATGTAAAGACAAAAGGAAAACCATATTTAGGAGCAGGAGCAATATATCCTATTCCTGAAGAAGAATTTGTAGTGAGACCTTTTAAAATTCCTGAGTACTGGCCTAAAGCTTTTGCATTTGATCCGGGTTGGAGAAAAACAGCAGCTCTTTGGGGAACATATGACCAAGAAGCTGATACTTGGTATTTATATTCAGAATATTATAGAGGACAAGCAGAGCCCTCAGTACATTGTGCAGGAATACGAGCAAGAGGAGATTGGATACAAGGAGTGGCTGATCCCCACGGATCAAAAGCAGGTAAAGGAGTTGCAGCCCAGTCTTTTTTAGAAGCCTATGAGAATTTAGGACTAGAACTAACACTAGCATCCCCCAGCGGCCAGGGATCAATAGAATTAGGTATTAATGAAGTATATAACCGATTATCTTCTGGTAGACTAAAAGTTTTTAGTACCATGCAAGATTGGTTATATGAATATAGAATTTATAGAAGAAAAGAAAACGGAAAGATTGTTGAAACGAACAATCACTTAATGGATTGTACAAGATATTTAATGCTCTGTGGATTTCAAGTTATGTCTGTCCAGAGAGAAGAATCAGACTGGGATCGAAAAACTTCTTTTAATCCTAGTGGAATAAATCCTTACACGGGCTACTAAGAATGTCATTAGTTTCTGAATTAAAAGCTCAAGCAAAAAAAATTAATATAGCAGAAGATCTAGATAAAGACGAGCTTCTAAAAATTGGTAATAGAGTATTATTAGGTTATCATCGTGACTTAGCTTCTATGGAAGAATGGTTAGCTGATGTTAAACGAGTCGAAGAATTAGCTAGTTTAGTTGCTCAAAAGAAAAATTATCCCCTACCCAACTCGGCTAATATTAAATTTCCTCTTATAACTAAAGCTAGTTATGAATTTTCTTCGCGTACTTATCCTGAAATCATGAAAGATGGAAAAGTAGTGAAAGCAAGAGTTATAGGACTTCATTTGGATGAAGAAGCTGCTGAGAAAGCAGAAAGAGTTGCTGATTACATGAATTATCAATTATTATTTGAAAATAATGATTGGGAAAGGGATCTTGATCTATTATTAACTCGATTATCTTTAATTGGTTTTCTATGTAAAAAAAGTTATTGGGATCCTATTGAACAAAAGATTAAAAATGAAATATGCGAGCCCGAAGATTTAATTATTGATGCAAAAGTTAAGAGTTTACATGATGCCCGTAGAATTTCTCATGTATTACATGTGTATCTTAATGATCTAATATCAGGAAAAAATCGTGGTGTTTATTGTGAAGATGTAGTAGATGAACTAGTTGAAGAATATTGTGAAGATGAATTAGATCCTAAAATTGATCTAGTAGAACAACATACGTTTTTAGACTTAGATGATGACGATTATTCAGAACCATATATAGTCACTATAGTTAAACAAAGTGGTAGAATATTAAGAATTGCTCCTAGATTTAATGCTGAGGAGATTGAAGGTAAGAATGATAAAATAGAAATCATTAAACCTATTCAATTATTTACTGATTATCATTTTTTAGTATCGCCAAAAGGCAAATTCCAGAGTGTTGGTTTTGGAATATTAATGCTTCATTTGAATGAAAGTATTAATACTATTCTTAATATGTTAATTGATGCAGGCCAATTAGCTAATATGCAAGGAGGCTATAAAGATTCTAGATTAAAAAATATGGGTAGTGGAGATAGTCTTCATAATCCTGGAGAATATAAATCTCTTAAAGCTATGGGAGGAGTAACATTAAAAGATGGTTTAATTCCTATTAATCATAAAGAACCTTCTTCCGTCTTATATCAATTATTAGGATTATTAATTCAAACAGGTAAAGATTTATCATCTTCAACTGAAGTAATGACAGGAGCTACTCAGGCAGATAATGCAAAAACAGGAGCTGTACAAGCTTTACAAGCGCAAGGATTAAAAGTATTTACATCTATTCAAAAAAGAATCTATAGATCATTATCTGATGACTTTAGGAAAATTTATACTCTTAATGGAATGTATTTAGATCCTCAAGTTTATTATAAAATTGAAAAAGATAAGAAAAGTGTAAAATCTACAGATTTTGATCTTAAATCTGTAGATATTTTACCAATAGCAGATCCTAATTTATCTTCTGAAGCTCAGCGTAGTTATAGAAATCAAATATTAATAGCTGCTCAGCAAATGCCGGGAACTGATAAAGTTAAATTAACTCGTTTAGTATTAGAGAATTCTAATATAGGTGTACCCGTAGATGATATTATGGTTCCACCCGAACAATTAAATAAACCAGACCCTTCAGTTATTGAGATCCAAGCTAAAATTCATAATATGGGCGAACAAAATGCTCTTAAAGGACATGAATTAGCAATAAGAGAGAAAGAAGTTCAGATTGAAGCTTATAAAGTTCAATGTCAGTGTATTGAGTTAAAAGCTAAATCAATGTTAGAGATTGCACAAGCACAGGCTCAAAAAGATAATGGTAAATTTAAAGAATATGAATTGCAATTACAAGCTCTAGAACAAATGATTGGTGCACTTCAACATGCTGCTGATTTCCAACAGGCAGGACAAGTACATCAAAATGAAATAGGAATGAAACAACAAGAGATAAATAATAATGCAAATCAACAAGAAAATGATAATAGAATATCTGGAGAATCCGATAACCAGACTCTTACTTAGTAGAATTAATGAACATAAAGAAGCTCATTTAGATGCTTTAAAAGGAAAAATACTTATAAATGATGATATAACCAAAGTAAGAGATGAAATATCAATATTAAAAGGACAAATTTTTACATTAGAATTATTAGAAGATTTACAAGAATTTTTAGAATTCCAAGAGGAAAAATAATATGAAGAAATACAAACCAGTAGGAGATAGAGTAGTTATTAAAATTAAGTGTGTTGAAGAAAAATCTGAAGGAGGAATTCTTTTACCAGGAGCAGTTCAAGAAAAAGATCAAATGGCTAGGGAAGAAGGAAATGTAATTGCTATTGGAAATATGTGTGGTAGTGAAGAAGGAATTGAATATAAAGTAGGAGATTTAGTTGCATTTGCTCGTTATGGTGGTAAACATCTTGGATATGATGAAAATAAAAATGAAATTCGTGTTTTAAGAGAAATTGATATTTTAGTTGTAATAGAAGAGGAATAGATAATGCCAGATTTAGATGAAAAATTAGATGAATTACAAGAGCAAATAAAAAATGAAATGGGAGTATTAAAACTAGATAGTAAAAGTGAAAGTTCCCTCCAGAAACAACCCGATGAAACTGTAGTTTCACCAAAAAATGATATAAAAGAACATAAAGGATACATGGATCGTGAAACCTACATTAGAAAACATGGTTCTGATGAAGGATATAAAGATAAAGAAACATTTGATAGAGATGGATCATTCTTCAAGAAAATTGAAGCTCAAAATAGAAAGATAGATGAATTAATAGAATTTAATCGTCAATCTATTGAGCATGGAAGAAAGGTGGAGAAAGCAGCTTATGAAAAAGCTCTACGAGACCTACAAATAGAAAAAATAGAATTAATAAAAAATGCAGATGCTGAGGGTGTAATAGCACTTGAGCAACGTGCGGAAGTAGTTAAAGAGCAAATTAAAGAATTTGAAAAACCTATTCCTATAAATGAAACTAATAATCAAGTATTAGATGCAGAATCTATTTATTTTAAAGAACGTAATTCTTCTTGGATTAATGGTAGTTCAGAGGAAGATAAAAGAATGCAAGCAATGTCAAGAGCAGTTATTTCTTATCTCCAAGAAACTGAACCAAATATATCTTCGAAAGATGCTGTAGATAGAATTGAAAATGAATTAAAAGAAAAATTTCCAAAAAGATTTGAAAATCAATATAAAGATAAACCGGCTTTAATAACTTTATCTACTACCGATAGAAATAATAAAAAATCTGATCTTATTGGAAAATTAACCCAACAACAAAAAGATTTTGTTAAAAAAGCAAAAAAATATGGTTCAAAACTAACAGAAGAAGAATATGCTAAACAATTAGAATTAACAGGAGATTTAAGAGATGAGTAAAATAGCACTTGCACGAGAAGAATTAAAAGAAGAAAATACGGTTGAAGATACTAAAGAATCTAAACCTATCAAAAAGAAAATGACAAAAGAAGAATATAAAGAAAAATTTAGAAATATGGATTTACAGTATACTGGAAGACTTCATGTTGACGAAAAATATAAGAATCCGGATAAGGTTCTGCGCATTGACAACGATGATCCAGCTACTAGAAAATATTTATCAGAATTAGGTTATACTCCTGTAAAAAGAATAGAAGGAGCAGTTAATGGTTCAGGATCTTTAAATGAATCTCAAAATTTAGATTCATATGTTAGATTTGAACAAGCCATTACTGGACAGAGTCAACCTGGTATTTTATATGAGATTGATAAAGATCTTTATGATGCAAGAAAAGAAGTAGAAGTAGAACAAAATAATGAATTACTTCAAAGTAAAATAGAAGATATGCAACGAGAAGATCAATTGGGTAAAAAATTTAAATAATAAAATGCGTAATAACTAATGGAATTTTTATAAAAATAAATTTGGAAAAATTTAATTATGGCAACAGGTTTTGGTTTTAGACTGGTAGGTGCTATTGGAGGAGGTTCTACTCCTCAGGTTAGGGAATATTCAGTTCCTGCAACTGATGGCACAGCTCTCTTTGAGGGAGATCCAGTAATGTTAGTTAATTCTATGGATGCAGTGGGTGAATTACCAACTGTAACTATAGCAACTACAGGTTCAGTTATTTTAGGTGTTGTTGTTGGATTTAAACCCTCAGCAGCTCTTCCTTATACTGGACAATATAGGGCAGCTTCAACTGCTCGTACAGTTTTAGTCTGTGATGATCCCAATGCAATTTATGAAATTCAAGAAGATGCAGTTGGTGGTGCTCTAACAGCAGCTCAAATTGGTGAAATGGAAAATTGTCCTTTTGTTTCGGGGGCAGGATCTATTTATACAGGTCTATCGGGCTATATGCTTGATTCAAGTCAAGTAACAGTCAGTGCTAGTGATTGTAAAATCCTAGGTGTTAGACGCGATGGAGTAAATGCAGCAGCAGCCACTGCTGGGGCAGTTATTCTTGTTAGATTCTTAAATGCTTCAGCTGCTTTAGTAGCAACTGATTCTCGTTCATAATAAAGGAGCAATAATTTATGTCAAATCCAATTATGCGCTCTAGTTTTCAGAGTGACCTTTTACCTATTATCAATAGCTGGCATGGTGATGATCTTAAACTTCAGGAAGATTTAGTTCCTAAGATTATGGAAGTAGCTAGTTCAGATAATGCTTTTGAGGTATATGGTGTTCTAACAGGCATGAGCACAATGATTAAAAAGTCTGAAGGACAAGCTTTCACTTATGATAGCTCACGACAAGCTTATACCCCCAGATTTACTCATGATACATGGGCATCTGGTTTTAAAATTACAATGGAAATGATTCAAGATGGTAAAGCTTTTAAAGAAGCTCGTCGCTTCACTAAAATGCTTGCAAAAGGAGAAGCAGAAACTAGAAATATTTTAGCAGCGAATGTTATAAATAATGGTGCTTCTGGTTCTTATTTACAAGATGGTGGTGATGGTGTTGCTCTTTTCTCAGCTTCACATCCTGCATATGCTTCTTTACAATCAAATGTTATAGCAGTTAATGCGGCTCTTTCAGAAGCATCTTTAGAAGCACTTACTATCCAAATTAAAAATGCTAAGGATTTAAGAGGATTACGTGCTAATATTAAACCCCGTAAAATCGTGGTTAATGTTGCATTAGAACCTCAACTAAATCGTATTTTAAATAGTAATCTTCGTGTTGGTACTACTAACAATGATTTGAACTATTTGAAAGAAAGTGGCATGTTCCCAGAAGGAATTGTGGCTTCACCATATATCTCTAGTTTAACTCAATATACCATACTAACTGATGTTATGGAAGGTTTAATGTTTTTAAATAGATATTCAAGTGAAGTTGAAACCGATAATGAATTCGACACAAAAAATGCAGCATATTCGAAAGTTATGCGTGTATCTACTGGTTGGATTAATTGGTTGGCAGCATATGAGGCTGCTGGCGCTTAAAGAATTATCCCGGATGGGATTATTTCTTTAATTTCAAGTAATTTTAAACAAAAACAAACCGATCGGGATGATAGTGCAATGATGGATCTTGTACTTCCTCATTCCCGATTTTAATAATAAATTATTAGTTGTATGCAAATCTATGCAAATGGAATAGTTATCAACTAAATAATAAAGGCAATAATAAATGTCATTTTTCAAAGACAAAGTCCAGTCAGCAGCTTCTTTAGAAGCATGTTCTTCTGGCAATAATGCAGAAGATGCCGTAACAGCTATTAAAGTTGTTCCTGTCGCGAATGCAGCAGCTGCTAATATTATGTCAGTAACAAATGCTTCTCTTGCACAAGCTTCTGTTTTGACTATACCCGATCCAGGCGCAGCTACTGCTAATTTTGTATTAGATACTGGTACAAATGCAACAGCTACTATTACTACTGCAACTATAACAACTGCTAATGTCACTAATTTAAAATATGGCGCTACTCCAGTTGCTCAAGTAGATCCAGCTTCTTGTACTATTACGGCAGCAGCAGGAGCCGCTAATACTTCAACAATTACAGTTCAGTTAAAAGATGGAGCAGGCACTAATATTGCAAGAAGTCTACCCTTCACTGTTTATGCTTCTTCGGCAGCGAATGGCCTAACTTTGGCCTCAGCAGCATCTACTGGTTTTTCAGTAGCTTCTGGTGGTTTAAGTTTAAATAATGGTGCAGCAGTAACTACTAGTATTTGTGCTGTAACAAGTGCTACTGGTGGTTGTGTATTAAGTTTGTTAGATACAGGTAAACAAACTAGTTATTTAGTTCTTGTTCTAGCGAATGGTGTTAAGATAAGTGCTCAATTGAGTGCTGGTTCTTACGGTTAATAAATAAAACTCATTTGAGGGATATGAGTATAACTATTCCCTCATATATTTCAAATACCCTTTAAATAGGGTATTTACTGTTTTAACCCCTATAATGGGTAAAATAATGTCAAATACAAAAACTTTAAAAAATATAACAGTTAGTCCAAAAGAGGCTTATGTTTATTTTACATTAGCTAGTGATGGTACTCAAGAAACTAATACTGTTATTTATGATTCTTCTGTAGTAGCAACAGCTGCTGGGGACACAGATCCTCTTACTTCTGCAATTATGGAAGTATATGCATCAGCCTCTGCAGCAACAACAGCAAGAGTTCTATTAAAATGGGATGCATCTACTCCAGTATTAGCTATGGATATTCCTACAGCCACAGATCCTCTTAAATTTTGTGCTCGAGATGCCTTATGTTTACCAAATCAGGGGGGTTCTGGTATTACCGGTGATATTACTCTAACTACAACTGGTTTAGCTTCAGGTGATGCTATAACTATTTTAATGCGTGTTAAGAGACAATAATAATGACTTCGTTAGTAGGGCAAAGAATAACTGCCTACATTGGAGATCTATGTCAAGTCTCTAATAGTGGCACAGGCATAGACGGAACTCTTCGAGCTATAAGTAGCGGAACAGGAACAGCAAGTGCTTTACAAGTATCTACTGCTGGAGTTAAATTTACTGGTACTGTTGCTTATGGTTCTTCTTCAGTAGCTTTTGGAGGTAATTTTAGTACCACAGGAACTTTTAGTTCTGGTGGTAATTTTAGTACTTCTAGTACTGTAGCAATTACTGGAGCATTGAGTATTGCTGGAGCTTTTTCCACAATAGGAGCAAACTCTTTAGCAATAACAACATCCGCACCCACAGCAATTACTTTACCCAATTCAGGAACTTTAAGTACATTAGCAGGATCAGAAACTCTTACTAATAAAACTATTACAAATCCTAAGATAACTCAAATAAATGATGCTAATGGTAATACTAGTATTACTAATACAGCAACAGGATCAGCTGTAAATTATCTAAATATAACTAATGGAGCCACAGGTTCTGGAATTTCTTTAGCTGCTACAGGATCTGATAGTGCTGTTAACTTAGCTTTATCTCAAAAAGGAGCTGCTAGGGTAGACTTAGGAGCAGCTTCTTGTACAGGAATTAAATTAGTATCGAGTCAACCTATACTGGATGCTAATAATAATAAATTAATTAATTTTAATGCAACTGGAAGCGCTGTAAATTATTTAACCATAGTAAATAATAGCACTACAAATGCTCCTCAACTAGCTTCCGGAGGATCTGATACTAATATTAATTTAACTCTAGCCACACAAGGCACAGGCACAATATTATTAGAATCTGCTAATACAACTAATCCAGTTACTATTTATTCAGGTACAGGATTACAACATTTAACCCAAATAATAACGCCCAATACATCTGCAACTAGAACTTTAACACTACCAGATAATAATATAGATTTAACAAGTGTATATTTTTCCTATGGATTAGCTGCAACTCAATCTGTTGGATCTGCAAGTTTTACTAAAGTTCAATTAGATACTAATTTATATGATAATAAAACATACTGGGATGGAACAAATTTTAGATTTACTCCTCAAAAAGCTGGTGTATATCAAATATCTGCTGGTATTAATTTTGCCTCAGCAACAGATCAAGGAGTTTTTATAATAGCTATATATAAAAATGGCAGTGTAGTATATGAGAGTTCTCCTTCTCAATCTGGAGCTTCTTCACAAGGAGCTAGTACTTCTGGTTTATTAACTTTAAATGGTTCTACAGATTATATTGAATTATTTGCATACAGAAGTGGTGCTGGAAGTGTGAATATCGGGGGAAATGCTGCTTCTACATTTTTAACTGCTGTAAGAATATGTGCAATTTAATATGGATGCTAATCATTTAGTAAAAGGTTCTTATAATGTTATTTGTGATCAGTGTGGTCAGAAGTATAAAAGAGAATTTTGTAAAGTTCAATGGGATAATTTATTCACTTGCTTTCATTGCTATGATAAAAAACATCCCTGGTTAGAACCTTTACCAATTCCTGTAGATGCTCTGCCTGTTTCAATTGCTAGACCACGACCAAATCCATTGTATTTAGATAATGGTTTACAAGATATGGGGGTATGGGGAGGACCTTATAAAACAGAAACGGGCTATGAGAATGATATTACATGGTCAGGATGGACAGGTTTCTGGGGAGGAGACAATTCGCTACCTTTCTCCGCAGATAATTTTCCTCTTCAATAAAAAGAATAATACATGACTACATCGAATTCAACTGACTTTATATTAACTAGAGATCAGATAATTACACAAGCACTTAATTTATTAGGTGTGTATGGTCAAGGAGATACAATCAGTGCAAATGATATATCTTTTTCAGCCACAGCACTCAACATGATGATAAAAAGTTGGGAAGGACAAGGAATTCATTTATGGACAAGTTCTGAAGCAGCTTTATTTTTTACTTTAGGACAGCAAAAATATTCTTTATCTAATACTTCTTCAGATATAACTGGAGATTATCCTATATTTAATTTATTAACTTCTTCCGCTTCAGGATCAAATTTAATAGTTAATTCTACTGTTGGTATTAATGTTAATGACAATATTGGAATAAAATTAGATTCAGGAATAATCCAATGGACTACTGTACTATCTATTCCAGACGCAACTACGATTAATCTTAATGCTTCATTATCCGGAACAGCTTCTACTGGAAATAATGTATTTTCATTTACTACTAGAACTGATAGACCTTTAGAAATATCTTCATCGAGGTATAGATATTCTGATGGAACAGAAAGACCTTTAAATAAAAAAGGAAGGGATGATTTTATGAAAGTCCCTTTAAAAACTACAACGGGAAAAGCTAATCAATATTATTATGCTCCAAAAGTTAGCGATGCTTGGATGTATTTATGGCCAACAGCAGATGATGTAGGAGATTGTATTAGATTTTCTTATAGTAGAAGAATTCAAGATTTTGATGCTTCTTCAGATACTCCAGATCTTCCACAAGAGTGGTTAGAGGCTATAGTATATAATTTAGCTGTTAGATTAGCTCCGGGTTTTGGTATTTCAACTGGCAAATTGAATCCAGATATATCCATGATAGCTCAGACATCTTTAATGGAAATAAGATTATGGGATAGCGAGGAAGGTTCTTTAAATATTGTTCCAAATTATAGGTATGATTATTAATGATCAATATATTAACCTATAACTCTATAAATTGGTAAGGATATTAATCATTATGCCTATTTTAGATATTTTAGACCAAGAATATTTATCAAAAAGTTCAGATCAAAATCAAGCTGAACTTAAAAATATGTATTTAGAAGCAGATCCTAATAAGGGTAAATATAAATATATTGCTTTACCAATGCCGGGACTCACTTTATTCAGTGATACTGGATTAGCAAATATTCGATGTTTATTTTCCGTGCAAGAAAGATTATATGCAGTAGCTGCTAATAAATTACTTTATATTGATTCAAATGGTAATATAATAACTTTAGGAACTTTAAATACTTCAGCTGATTCTTCTACTGTTAAAGCTAAAATAAAAGCAATAACTGGTGCTTCCGATAATAATCATCAATTATTAGTAATAGATGGTATTAATGGTTACCAATATAATACAAGTACTTCTGTAGGACAATTTCCTATAACGAATTCAAATTTTCCTCAAACTGCTATAGATATTGAAACTCAAGATGACTATGTAACTGCTGTTTTAAATAATTCTATATCGTATCAATGGTGTAATGTTTCTGATACTACCACATGGAATGTTCTGAATTTTGCTTCTAAAACAGGTCAGGCTGATGGTTTAAATGCCATGTTGTCTCATGAAAATGTAATGTGGGAATTTGGTACTCAAACCACTGAATTAGCTACAAATGTAGGAGATCCGGATTTACCATTTACTAAAAATTCTACTTTTTTACATTATGGTTGTCCCGCTAGATACACAATAGCTGTTAATGGTAATTATTATATATTCATGTCTTCCAATGCACATGGTGGATATAGTATATATCAAACATTACCCAGAATTTATTATTATAATCCAGCACCAGTATCTACACCCCCAATTGATTATCAAATTGGTCAGTGGACAACAGTAAATGATTCTTTTGGAAATATTTACAATGTTGATGGGCATGAGTTTTATGAATTAACTTCTCCATCAGCTAATCAAACTTTTATTTATGATATTCCCAAATCTCAACAAGCAGATGCTCAAAAAGGAGCATGGTATAAAAGAGAATCTTATATTAATGGTTCTTATGGGAGATTTTTAGGTAATACTAGGGCTTTTTGCTATGGTAAGAGATTAGTTGGAGATTTTAATTCAGGTAAAATTTATTATGAAGATTCTTCTAATTATACAGAGAATGGGACTGCCATAAGAAGACAATTTGTTAGCCCTTCTGGTCCTACCTATGCCGGAGGAAATAGAGTTATATTCTCTAGGATGCAGATTGATATAGAAACTGGAGTAGGTTCCAATGAAACTTTTACATTAGAAAAAAGTATTGATAATGGTGCTACTTGGCAATTAGTCAATACTTATACTATTCCACCTAAAGGCGGAAGAATTTATGAAAATAGATTAGGTTCTTCTAGATATGGAATGATATTTAGAATAACTACAACAATGAATGCTAAATTTGCAATATTAGGTTTTCAAGTTAATGCGGAGCCATGTCACAGCTAATGACTACTATTCCTTCACCACCACCAGTTCCTGTAGTAAGTTTAGCAAATGGCAATGCTACTCCTGACTATCAATCTTGGTTTAATTCTATTTATACCAGAATCGGTGGAGGTATGGGAGACCTTACAAATAGTGGCTGGACTTATACACTACCAGGCGGAACTTCAAGATTATTAACCTCAAAACTATCAGATATAGTATCTGTTTTAGATTTTGGTGCTGATAAAACAGGAGCAATAGATAGTACTATAGCTATACAAAATGCTTTAAATAGTGCGTATAAAAGAATCTATATTCCAGCAGGAACTTATAAAATAACATCTACTCTTTTATTATCAAAAGCTGGAACAACTATTATAGGAGATAATTGGGGAACTTCTATTTTAAGGGGAACTCCAGGAATGGGTCCCGTTCTCCAATTAGGAAAAACTATAGGATATAATTTTAATAATGTAGAATCTTTATCAATAACTTATTTAGGAACACCTCATATTGGAGATTATGGTTTACAGGTGGGTCCTGTATTAAATAATTTATGTTATTTAAAAGATTTATATATAACCAATTGTTGGGAAGGATTACACTTAGGACCAACAGGGTACTCTAAAGTAATCAGATGTTTTATTACTAATAACTATAGTAATGGAATATTTGTGGGTAATGATACTTCTAATGCTCCGGGGGGCCAGTGGAGTATTTCAGATACATTAAGTCAACTTAATGATGGTGCAGGTTTATGGATCGAAGCAGCAAATAAATCTGGATCAATGACTTGTGGGGAGATAATAGGATTTAGTACATACGCAAATACTTTAGGAGGGATTGTAATAAAAGGAAAGGCCATCTGCCCAATTTATGCTCCTAGAATTAGTAATTGTTTCTTAGGTAATGATGGTACTAATGGAGAAATATATTTAGATACTTATGGAACCTATCCAATTAAAATATCTGATTGTTATTTAGAGTTAGCAGGAGCAGGAACTACTGGACATGCTTTCTCTACTTCAGCAACAAATATTGGAGATGCTATTCACATAACGGCTAATAATAGTTCAGTTAATATCTCAGGAACAGATATAATTAATCCTTCGCAAAATGGTATTTATTGTGGCGGAACAACAGTGCATATATCTTCTTCTAATATTAGTTATTGTGGTTTAGCAGGAGATACTTCTAATCAGTTTGGAGTTTATGCCACTAATGGATCTGTATCTATTTCTAGTAATGATTTTTGGCAAAATCCTGTTGGAATTAAAGCAACTGCAGGATGTTCATATATTAATATAGCATTAGATAATAATTTGTATAGTAATACAACAAATATAGATACATCTTTAATGAATGCTAACAATGTATATGGTATTAATGGAATATTAAAAGCCCCAGTACAAGTAAATGATGTGAATGGAAATTCTATATTTAAATATGTTCCAACAAGTTCAGCAGTAAATTACATAGAAGTTTTTAATTCTACAACAGGAAATGCTCCAACTATTGCCGCTACTGGATCTGACTCAAATATTGGTTTAACTTTTTCTACAACACAAGCATCTCCCTTTACATTTCTAACAACTAAAACATCTAATCAATTTGTAATTCAAAGCGGAACAGCAATACAAAAAACTAGTAATTTTAATTTTGCAAATACTGCAGCTACATATACTTATACATTTCCAGACTCAAATGGAACTATTGTATTAGGAGGAGGTACTTGTTCAGGAACTTGTTCAGGAACTAATACTGGAGATCAAACAATTAGTGATGCCACAATTAGTACTAGTGATATTACTACTAATAATGTAAGTACTTCTAAGCATGGGTTTGCTCCTAAAGCTCCAAATGATGCTACAAAGTATTTGGATGGCTCAGGGGCTTACTCAGTACCTATAGGAAGTAGTGGTGCTTCTGCTTGGGCAGCCTGGACGCCAGGTTGGACAGGATTTAGCGTTAATCCTACAGTAGTTGCTAGATATCAGACAATAGGTAAAACTTGTAATGTCTATTTAACAACTACGGCAAATGGCACCAGTAATGCCACTACTTTTACAATAACTGGTTTGCCTGTAACACCTAGTTCAAATATAGTAGGAACTTTATTCTTTCCATGCTTAGTCACTAATGCGGGAACAAACCAGTTAGGAATTGCTGAGGTTAATCCTAGTAGCACTACAATTACTATGACAGCTTCGGCTGCTTTAGGGGCATGGACAGCTACTGGAAACAAAGCAGCTTATCTTAACTTTAGTTACGAGACAGTATAATGAATATCGAAGAAACTAAAGATAAAAACTTAATTAAAAGTATTATTACTGAACCTAAACTGTGGAAACTAGAATATGGCCAAGGAATGGATATAAAAGATTTTAAAGTAGATGAAAGTTTTACTTATTTATTAATTAAAGAAGAAAATGAAATATTAGGAATGTTTCAAACACGAGAAATTACAAGAATATTAGTAGATGCTCATATATATTTATTACCTCAATATTGGGGAAAGGATTATAGTTTAAGTGCTATAAAAACCTTATTTAAGTATTTTGAGCAAACAAATTATCATAAAATAATTACTGATGTACCAAAAAGCTGTTCTCATGTTATTAAATTATTAAAAAAGACTGGCTGCAAACAGTGCGGCTATATAGATGCTGGTGTTATCTATAATAATAAATTAATGGGATTATTATTATTCTCCCACGATATAAAGAGAAATTAGAATGAATATATTTAATATAAGATCTAGTAAATCAAATAATAAATCTGCTTCTAAAGGTTTAGAATTTGATTATTCTGATCCAAATATAGCATATTTAGGTGGTGGGGGAGGTTCTACTACTACTGGCGGAGGAACAGTAGTACAATCTACTGATCCTGTGGCTGCCGAATTAGCAGGAACAATGCAAGCTAATGCAGCTAATACTGCTGCTCAAGATTATAATGCTTCTATTCAACAAGCTATTCAGGCAATTAATAAACAATATAATCAAGCTCAATATGCAGTACAACCCTATCAACAAACTGGCGTAGCTGCATTAGATCAATTAAATCAATATTTAGGATTACCTGCATATAATCCTGGAAATGCTCCTACAGACCCGAATACTTGGAAACCTTCTGATACTGATATAAGAAATTATGTTAGAGCAAATTCTTATATGGGGTTAGAAGGAGAAGATCAAACTCCTTATACTATATACAATGGTATTGGGGCTAGGCCAACTCCAGGAGCTTCTCAAGTAGTTGGTTATCTCGGTGGTGGGATTGGAGCCAATAGTAATACTCATTTAGGGCCAGGAAATGGGCCCGGAGTTTTAAGACCAGGAGCTTTAGATATTATTGGTGTTGGTGGTGGTATTAACACGCATCAAGTAGGCAATGTTGGACAAGGTGTTTATGCAGGAATGCAGTTAGGAGGAAGTTTAACTACAGGACAATTAGATCAAATTTCTAATTTATTAAAACAACAATATGTTGATAATAATATAGATCAATATAATACTAATTTACAGAATTTTAATGTTAATAAAGGTTTATATGATAAATATTCAGCTGAAGGTCCTTTATCTACGCAACAAGTAACTGATAAAATAACTAATCTACCAGGATACCAAGCTCAATTAGGCCAAGGAATAGCTGCTATTGGAGGAAATGCCAGTGCTAAAGGATACTTAGGATCTGGTAAGATATTAAAAGAATTATCTAATTATGGACAAGGAACTTTATCTCAATTTTATGGACAAGAATTATCTAGGTTATCTAATTTAGTGGGTCAAGGAGCAAATACAGCAGCTTCATTATCCCAATCTCATCAAAATCAAGGAAATAGTTTAGCTCAATTGTATGATAGTTTAGGTCAAAATACGGCTAATTCTGCTCTAGCAGGGACAAATGCTTTAGCTCAAGGTATTATTAATGCTAATCAAAACTTTAACGTACTTGGACAGACTACTCAAACTACTCAAGGGGATAATGGGTTAAGTGGTATTGGCAGTTTGTTAGGTGGTATTGGTAGTTTAGCTAGTTCATTCGGATTATAAGAGAATATTATGTCTATAGATTTTAGTTTAATTCAAGCCCAGCCTACACCTAAACAAGGTGTTATGGGAAGTATTCCAGGAATGACAGTAAATAATGGACCAAATAAATTAGATTCATTAGCTTCAGGATTACTCGAAGGAGCTAAAGTAGGAACACAAATAGCTGCTACTAGACAAGATATAGCAGCTAGTAAGCAAAAAAATGCTGAAGAAGCTGCTTTATTTCCTTCAATTCTTCAACAGCAAAAAAATGCTGCCGAGACTTCTAATATAGATTTAGAGAGTAGAAAAGTTCAAGCAGCTAATGCTGCCGGAGCTGCTGCTGCTTTTAGACAAAATATGGATGCTGGAATGGCCTATTTACAAAAAAATGATGTTGTAAAATATTTAGATATTAAAACAAAACAAATTAATACTGAAAAAAGTATTGCAGATCTTGCTAGTAAAGTTGCTGATACGAAAACTAAACAATTAAATTATTCTAATTCTATTACATCTAATGCTTATGATCTAGCCCAAGCTGCCTCTAAAGCAGGCCAACAAAGAGGTCCTCAAGCAGCTGAAGCGGTGTATCAACAAGGATTAAAATTTATGGGGGATACTGTAGCTTCTGCTTTACCTCCGCATTTTGATGATTCTACTTATCATGTTCTATCAGATTTAGGAGGACAATCTAAGATTAATCAGCAAAGAGATCAAATCATGAAAAATGGTACTCCTGAAGAAAAGAATGCTTATAGAACAGCAGAATTACAAAATAAAATTAAATCAGGAATAGCCTCAGATCAAGATAAAACTGAATTAAATTCTTTACAAAATCAAATACAAGATGCTCAGAACGCTAAAATTAAGAAACAAGGAAGTCCTTCTGATTATTATGATAAAGCTTTAGCAGGACAGGATGCTAAAACTGCTGCCTCTGCTAATAGTACAAGAGGAACTATGCAACATCTAGCTTATGATGCTAGTGATGGTGCTGATGTATTATCTAAAGTTCCTGCTGGTTATACAGGACCAGTTATTGATTATCTAAAAGCTAATAAGATGAATACAGAAGTTCAGAAACTACAGAAAATATTAGCAGAAATTCCTTTCTTAGTTAAATCTACTGTCGGTATTAGTAATGGCATGAGATTTACTCAAGGGGAATTAGAACAATTAAATAAAGCAAGTGGTTCAACAGCTATTAATAGAGAAGCATTACAATGGGTGTTAGATAGAACTAATACTAAAGCTACTGAAGGTATTTATACTAATTGGAAAGTAGAGAATGATATTAGGAAAAATGGAAGTCCTGAAGTTTATAAAAGATGGTTAGAATCTAATCCAGAACCAAAACAATCAATTGATGTAAATAATAGTTATAAACAAGTGGATTTTACTAAAGGAAAAATTTATACAGATAAAAATGGAATGAAAGCTATTTATACTGGTGATCCTAAAAATCCTTGGCAGGAGACAAAATAATGGCTTTTGATCCAGGCTCAGCTAAAGAAGTTATGGCTTTTGATCCTAATTCTGCACAAGAATATAAACCACCAGAGGCTCCCACTACATCTGGAGTATTAGATAAATTAGCTAATAATCCAGTTATAGAAGGAATTAATGCTATAGGAGGAGGCGCACAGCAAGGACTATCTAATGTTATTGGAACAGCTTCGGGCAGTGATACTATTAAAAATTTAACTCCTCCAGAACACGTACAAGAGGCTATGCTACAAAATCCTACTTTGGCTCAGGCCGGAGCAGGAATAGGTATGGCTATGGGATCAGTTCCCGCATCAGGAATAGGAATGGCAGTCAGTGCACCTTTAGTTGCTCAAGGCCTATTGACAGAGGGCGGGGCGACTGCATTAGGAAATATTATAGCAGGATCTACTATGGCGGGGCCAAATAATAGAATATTAGGAGGAGTAATAGGTGCTGGAACAAGTTTAGTAGGTCCATTAGTATCTTCTTCTATGAATTTTATTACCAAAGCTGCTACCTTAGCTACTAGGGTTAAAAATGTGGTTAGTGAGATTGGCAGTAAAATAGAAGGTACTCCAGATACAATTGCCGCTAAAAGCCAAGCAAATATGTGGACAGCAGCAGACGCAACTGATAAGCAAAATTTCTCTTTTCTAAATGATGCTAATAAATCCTCGACAGTTCCTCAACAAGCAGCTACTCAAGCTCAAAAAGTATTACAAAAATATGAAGATCCTAAAGTTTTAGGAGATTTAAGTGGGCCTCAAAGACAAATAGTAGAACAAATAGCTTCTTGGAGCAAACAAGAAAATAAAGTAATTCCTGCTTCTTCTATATTAGATTCCTCAGGGAATGCTGTTCAAGGAGAAACTAATCAAATTATTAACTCAAATACTAAATTTTCTTTATCTGAATTACAAAATGCTAGGAAAGGATTGGATCAAGCTATTTCTCAAGCCTTTAATCAATCAGAAAATGGGGCAATAGCTAAAGGAGTAGCTATGGATTTATTATCTATTAGAAATCCTATAGAACAAGATTTATTACAAGCAGCTACAAAAGCTGGGGTTAAAGATCAATATCTACAAGCTAATAATTTTTATAAGTCCAGTGTATTGCCTTTAATAAATACTGGAGCACGGGATACAGCAGATGCTTTAAAAAATGCTGGAACAGATCCTTTAGCGGCAGCAAAAATAACAGATGGATTAATAAATAAATACATTAATCCTGCTAAACCTGATGTTGCTAAGACCTTTTTAAATACATTAGATCCTATTGGCAGACAAGCTGTAGAAGCACAAGTAGTTAATAATGCGATGAAAAAAGCCACTAATAATATTGATAAAATTGATCCCTTAGTTTTTAAGACTAACATTGAAAATCTACAGAAACAATTGGGCTCCGTATTTTCTCCAGAAACTAATAAAATGTTACAGGGGGTTAATAAAGCAATAGATCAGGGAACTACTTTTCTAGGCATGAAACTGGACTTAGCTAAGATTCAAACAGGATATAAAATAGGAGCTGCTGCCTCTGCTATGGGGGGATTAGCCTACACTGCCGGTGGAGGAACAGCAGCCGCATTTGGTACATTAGCTCTAGGCCTTAATAAACTTATACAGTCCAAGGTAGGACAAGATTTATTAATTAGAGCAGGAACAAAAGGAGGAGAAGAAGTAGGGAAGCAAATAGTTAATAGTCTATTAATACAGGGAGCATTGGCAATAACTCCTCCAGATATTAAAGGACAGCAATAATGCCTATAGATCCTAACTTATTAATAGGACAACCTCCTTCACAACAACCCCAGCAAGGACAAGGAGGGATTAATTTTGGTTTAATAGCTCCCCAACCAATACAACAAGGGGCTATAGCACAATTACAACCTCCTCAAGCTCCTCAACAATCTCAAAGAGGGGAAGGTATAGGGGGATTATTGGAAGGCCTAAAAGGGCTCGTAGGCCTTTCAAAAAACAATAATCCCCCTAATCCTAATCCTGTGCCTGGACAATCTCCTAATACAACAGTTAATCCAAATTATAGTCCTAAAAGTTCTTCAACTTCATTAGAACAATCTTTATATAGTAATGCTAGCAAAATGTTAGGAATAGATGAACATAATCCAGTTATGTCTCAATATCTTCAAAAAGCTAATCCAGGACTTAATCCAGCTATAACTCCTTGGTGTGCTGGTTTTGTTGGCTCCGTATTAAATGCTAGTGGAATTAAAGGTACCGGTAGTTTATCTGCTAGATCTTATTTAGGTTTTGGTCAACCAACTAATAAACCTACAATGGGAGATATAGTAGTGTTGTCTCGTGGTAATGATCCTACTAAAGGTCATGTAGGCTTCTATGCTGGTACTGATGAAAATGGAAATATAAAAGTATTGGGAGGTAATCATAATAATGCTGTAGGTATTGGCAATTATTCTCCACAACAAGTACTGGGGTATAGAATACCGCCTAACGGACAACAAATAGTTCAATACGCTCAACAAAATAACATACAATCTCCTCAACAATTATCTGAATTAACAAAACAACAAAATAATATGTCAAGTCCTCTTACAATTAATACAATTAAACAATTTGAAGGTATGGAAAACTTTAAAGATGGTGTTAGTCATGCAAGATGGGATGTGAATGCCTATAGAGTAGGTCATGGCTCTGATACCTATACCACACCGGATGGAAAAGTACATAAAGTAACAGCAGGTACTACTGTAACCCAAGAAGATGCTGATAGAGATTTAGCTCGCAGAGCACAGGAATTCGAAACTACCGCCACACACCAAGTAGGCGAAGATAACTGGAATAGATTAAACCCTTCTGCTCAAGCAGCTTTAACATCTGTAGCATATAACTATGGTAGTTTACCTAAGTCTGTGGTTTCTGCTGTTAAGACCGGTAGTCCTTCAGTAATTGCTGGAGCAGTGAGAGCACTTGGCGGAGCTAATAATGGTGTGAACAGACAACGTAGGAACCAAGAGGCTAGTATGATAGTTAATCCTATAGGACCTCAAGCAATGAATAATATTAATAATGGAATAAATGGCAATAATGGCCCAAATTATTCTGGAGGAGAACAAGGAACTTGGTCCTTCCCGGGATCAGGCCCTAATATGCCTCATGTTATTCCCTCAAATAATAGTCGAATGCCTATAGGCAATCCAGATGTTCCTTTTCAAAACTCTATAG
>Ga0105241_10000729_pt1 | contig 24921 bp, 27 predicted proteins | sample KBSC64metaG_FD_80422 | JGI IMG/M metagenome (GOLD analysis project Ga0105241, IMG submission 80422) | Corn rhizosphere microbial communities from Kellogg Biological Station, Michigan, USA - KBS C6-4 metaG | ecosystem: Host-associated > Plants > Roots > Rhizosphere > Soil | place: Michigan, USA... | reverse complement strand
TCTCGGCGGCGGTACACCCTCCCGGCTCGGCGCTATAGGCATCCCCGCGGTCATTCAAATGATCCGCGATCACGCGTCCATCACGCCATCCGCGGAAATCACCATCGAGGCGAACCCGGACGACGTGACTCCGGACGCCGCACACGCCTGGCGAACCGCCGGCGTCAACCGCGTCTCACTCGGCATCCAATCGTTCGATGACGCGGTCCTCCACTGGATGCATCGCACCCACTCCGCCGCACAAGCGAGCCAGGCGGTGCACGTCCTCCGTGACGCCGGAATCACCAATGTCTCGGTCGACCTGATCTTTGCCGCCCCCGAACAGCTGCACCGCGACTGGTCCGCCGACCTGGACCGCGTGATCACGCTCGATCCCTCACACGTCTCGTTGTACGGACTTACCGTCGAGCCGCATACGCCGCTCGGCCGCTGGCGCGCCCGCGGTGAAATCGATGAGGCCCCGGAAGAGCGATACGAATCAGACTTCCTCCTCGCGCATGATCGGCTGACCGAAGCCGGCTTCGACCACTACGAAGTCTCGAACTACGGAAAGCCGAACCTCCACTCCCGCCACAACAGCGCCTACTGGACCGGCGTCCCCTACGCCGCCCTCGGCCCCTCCGCCCACCGCTTCGACGGCCACACACGCTCCTGGAACGTCTCGGCGTACGCCGATTGGGCTGCTCGGCTCGGACACGGAGAGTCGGTCATCGACGGGGCGGAAGAGCTCACCCCAGAGAACCTCACTGCCGAACGCGTGTATCTTGGATTGCGCACCAGCCATGGCCTTGGCGCGTCTGAGACAGAACTCGCGGCTGCTCGTCCTTGGGTGGACGCTGGGTGGGCGACGATCCAAGATCGAACGATCGTTCTGACGCCGGCGGGGTGGTTGCGCCTCGACGCGCTCGCTGCATCCTTGACACTTGCCCGAAGTTGTTGATACTATGCGACTTATGCCCGCTGTGGAGCTGACCGACCGCGAGCGACAAGTCCTAGCGGCGGTCATTCAAACCTACGTCGAAACGGCTCAACCAGCCGGGTCGCGCCAGCTTGCCCGCCGCTACCAACTCGGCGTGTCGCCAGCGACCATTCGAAATACCATGAGCGACTTGGAGGAGAAGGGCTTTCTCTTCCATCCGCATACCTCGGCGGGCCGAGTGCCGACGGATGTCGCGTATCGTGTGTATGTCGATTCGCTCGTGCCACACATTTCGTTCGCGCCCGAAGAGCGCGAGGCACTCCTCGCGACCATCAATCGTGGCGACTCCGCCGTCGAGGCGATCCTTCGTCGCGCCGCGCAGAGCCTCGGCGTCATCACCCAGGAGCTTGGGATCGCGCTCGGTCCTCGCTTCGACAACAGCGTGTTGGAGCGGATTGAGCTCGTTCGGCTCACGTCCGAGCGCCTGCTCGTTGTGTTGACCCTGCAGAAGGGTGCGGTGCGCACCATCTTCGTCGACGTCAAAGGCGAAGTCGCCGACGCGGCGATTTCCGAGGTCATGCGCGTGCTCAACGAGCGTCTCGCGGGATTGATGTTGAGCGAAGTGCGCCGGTCCTTGACTGCGCGGCTGCGCGACGCTGTTCCGTCCGCTCCTGAATTGTTGAACGTCTTCGTCGAAGAAGGGGAATACCTCTTCGACGCGGCGATCGCGCCGGGCGACGACATCGTGCTCGGGCAAACCTCGGTGCTCGCCGAGCAGCCCGAGTTCGCGAGTGCGGACAGCATGCGCCGTTTGATGGCGCTGACTGACACGCGCCACTATCTCGCCGAGCTTCTCAGGAAACGGACTGGGACCTCTGGCGTTACTATTACGATCGGGAATGAGAACGGCGACCCCGCCCTCGACTCGTTCACGCTCGTGACGGCCCAATATCACGTTGGCGGGCTCAACGGCGTCATCGGTGTCATTGGGCCGACGCGGATGCCGTACGACAAAGTCATCTCGCTCGTCACGCACACGTCGCAGCTCGTCACTGATCTGCTCGAATAACGCGGTTCCACCAACATGGCTGATTTTTATACGACACTCGGCGTAGGGCGCGATGCGTCCGACGACGACATCAAGAAGGCATATCGCCGGCTCGCGATGCAGTATCACCCCGACCGGAACAATGGGTCGCGCGAGGCGGAAGAAAAATTCAAGGAGATCACCGAAGCGTACGACGTCCTTCGGGACGGCAACAAGCGCGCGGCCTACGATCGGTATGGCGAGGCTGGCCTTCGCGGCGGCGGCCAGGCCGGGTTCCATCACGTCGATCTCGCCGAAGCGCTCAACATCTTCATGCGCGATTTGGGCGGCATGCAAGGATTGGGCGATCTCTTCGGCGGCGGTGGACGACGCGGTTCTGCTGGGCAACCGCGCACCGGCTCCGATCTACGTATCGACGTCCCCCTGACGTTGGCGGAAGTCGCGGAAGGGGTCGAAAAGACGGTCAACGTCAAGCTGCTCAACCCGTGCGATCAATGCCAAGGGACCGGCGCCGAGCCCGGGACGACCGTGACGACGTGTCCGACATGTCGTGGCGCTGGCGAAGTACGTCGTGCCCAACAGTCGTTCTTCGGTTCCGTCGTCAGCGTGTCGGTGTGCCCGAATTGCGCCGGTGAAGGGAAGGTGATTTCTTCGCCCTGCCGCAAGTGCAAAGGCGAAGGACGCACGCGTGGCGAGGAGCAAGTCAAGATCAACATCCCCGCCGGTGTCGCGACCGGGCAGTACATGACGTTGCGCGGCGTCGGGAATGCCGGACCGCGCGGCGGTGGACGTGGCGACATCCTCGTCGTCTTTGAAGTCGACGAGGACGAGCGGTTCGAGCGCGACGGCGAAGATCTTTATACCGAAGTGCTCGTCACCTATCCCCAACTCGCGTTGGGGTGCGACGTCGATGCACCGACCGTAACGGGCAGTGTGACTCTGCGCATTCCGGCGGGAACGCAAAGCGGGCAAGTACTGCATTTGCGTGGTCGCGGATTGCCACGCGTGAACGCATCCGGAACGGGCGACTTGCATGTTCGACTCCAAGCGTGGACGCCCGACGGGATGTCCGACGAGGAGGTCAAGCTGCTGCGCCGGTTGCAGGAGATTCGCCCGTCGCCACCGGCAAAGCGCGAAAAAGGATTCTGGTCCAAGATCAAGGAATCACTCGGCGCGTGACGGCCGATTCTATGGATCCTGTCGCGTCGAACGCAACAGGATCCGGATGGATTTCATTGCGCGTGACGCCGTCGGCGTCGCGTGAGGATGTGCTGGCCGCGTTGTTCGAGGCTGGATCTCAAGGCGTGCACGAAGATGCGGATGCGCTGGTCACGCATTTCCCTCCCGAAACCGACCTCGCGCACGTCTATGCGGTCGTGCGTGCCGCCGATGCCGCCGCAACGATCGAGCAGAGCGAAACGCCCGCGGTCAATTGGGACGAATGGCGTGCGCGTGTTGGTGCGCACACCGTCGGAACGTTGACCGTTGCACCGCCGTGGTTGGCGGACGAATACGATCCCGCGACTACCATCGTGATCGAACCGGCGATGGCTTTTGGCACCGGCGAACATCCAACAACACGCGGTGTCCTGCGTCTCATGCCGTCGGTCATTCGTCACGGCGACACGGTTGCCGATCTGGGCGCTGGAAGCGCCGTCCTGTCGATCGCCGCCGTGAAATTGGGTGCCGTGCGCGTCGCCGCGATCGAGCTCGACGCTGACGCGACCAGCAACGCCATAGAGAACATCGCGCGTAACAACGTTAGCGATGCGATCCGCTACATCGACGGCGATGCGGCGGTCTTGTTACCGTTGGTTGCACCGGTGCGGGTCGTGCTCGCGAACATTGTGTCGTCGGTGCTGCTGCATATCCTTCCCGTCGTCGCTACGGCATTGACCGATGACGGCGCGGTCATTCTGAGCGGCATCCTCGTCGAAGAGCGCGACATGATGCTCCGTCAGTTGGCCGAACTAGGATGGAGCGTGGTGGCGGAAGATACCGAGGAAGGGTGGTGGAGCGTGCACGTCGTCCGTGCGAACACTTCGTCGCTGACGTGACGGACGCTACCCTTGTGGCGCCCATCAAAGGCGCCTTTTTCGCTGAGCCGCCGTTTGCGGTAGGCGCGCAGATTCCACTGAGCGAAGAGGCTGTGCATCACATCCGCGTGGTGCGGCTCAACGTCGGTGACGCTGTCACACTGCGTGATGGGGCAGGGCACATCGCCAACGGCACGCTCATCCGCGTCACCAAATCGCAAGCCGTCGTCGAAGTCGCCTCGGTCGATCTGGTCGAGCCTGCGGCGCCCATTCACCTCCTCGTTCCCGTCGCCGATCGCGATCGCACATTGTGGCTCGCCGAAAAGGCGGCCGAGCTGAACGTCGCGAGTTGGCGTCCCGTGTTGTGGCACCGCTCCAAAAGTGTGTCGCCGCGCGGTGAAGGGCAGATTTTTCGCGGGAAAGTCCGCGCGCGGATGATCTCGGCGATGTTGCAGTCTCGGTCTGCCTGGCTGCCGGATGTATATCCCGAGGCGCCTCCGGACCGAGGGATCGCCGCGCTCCCTGACACGGCTGCCCGTGTCGTGTTGGATGCGTCTGGGGCGCCCATGGTGGGCCAGACACTCCTCTCCCCAGTGATCTTGGCGATTGGTCCCGAAGGCGGGTTTGAGCTTGCCGAGCTCGATCTGTTGGAGCAGCATGGCTTTGCCAGGTGCACGTTGGGGCCGTCGGTGCTACGATTCGAGACCGCGGCGGTCGCGGCGGTGGCCGTCGCGCGAGCAATTCAGCTCGCCGCGTCCGCCGGCCGGGCGTAACCGCCCGTCATCTTTCCATCCGTGATGTCCATGAGCGATTGCATCTTTTGCCGTATCGTCCGAGGCGAGATCCCGACCCAGAAAGTGGCGGAGAGCGACAAGGCGTTCGCCTTCCGCGATACCAATCCGCAGGCGCCGGTGCATGTCCTGGTCGTCCCCAAGACTCACGTCGCCTCCCTCGAGGCGGCTGACGATGCTGGGGTCCTTGGGGCAGTCCTCCACCTGGCGGCGGACGTCGCACGGCAGGAGGGGGTGGCGGAGTCGGGGTACCGGACAGTGCTCAATACCGGGGCTGCGGCTGGGCAAACGGTCCACCATCTGCACGCCCACGTCCTTGGGGGACGGGATTTCACTTGGCCGCCGGGGTAGTCTTACCGGGGTAGTGGGTCAGTTTGAGTTGTGACGTTATTACTCGCTGTCCTATCGTGTGAAGAACCACCAGACGCACCCAAGAATCACTCCCGACACAACAGCCCCCATGCAGCCCAACTGACACCCAAGACCACTACCGCGCTGTTCGTCTACAACTTCGGCGAGAAAGAAAAGTTGCAGCAATACGAAGAGGCCGACTCCCCCGACGATAATCCCCGCAGCGATAGTCCACATTCGACATAACATACGCACTTCTGCCGTAACTGGCTCTCGACGGAGCACAGGGACCTGCATATACTGTCAGTATGCCTAAGCGCTCAAGAATGCCGACTGACCCCAACGCCCTGGCTGCGCGGGTTGTTGCAATGGCAACCGAGGAGGAATCGGAGCTCCCCAAGAAAGCTACGACCAAGAATGCTGCCGCTGTTGCCCTAGGACGGCAGGGTGGATTGAAGGGGGGTAAAGCTCGGGCGGCGAAGTTGAGCCCCGAAAAGCGTAGCGAAATTGCCAAAAAGGCTGCCGCCAAGCGTTGGTCCAGGGGGGTCTAGAAAAAATGTCTTGACACCCTAGACTTACTCTATATCGTTCCTAGATCACGTTCATGGCGGTTTAATGACACAAGATTCGGGAACTGTTCAGTCTATCCTTGCGGCGGTCAAGACGCGACTCGACGCGATTGAGGTCCAGTGGCGCCAACTTGACGAGGAACGTCGGGTCCTTATGGCTACCCGCGATCACTATATAAACCATCAAGTCGAGCGTCCACTTCCAGAGACAGAGCGATCAGGGACAGCGCCTTCTTCTGTTGAGGGAACGCTTCCAGATATGACGCCCTTCGTGGGGCTCGGACCCACTCCTGCCGTTCGTGGATTCGTTACACTCTATCCCGGCAGCACTCCATCAGACGTAATTCGCGCGCTTGCTGACGTGATCCAATCAAACTCCAAGGGCAAGCCGAAGCTCCTCTCATGGACGATTGGCGATCTCATTAGCAAGCAAGTGATTGAGAAGCGGGACGGGAAATTATACCCTGTAAGTACAGCGGGAGCTGTTGATATGGACTAAACGAAAAAACCGCCGCACCGTGGTCAGACGATGCGGCGGGTCAAACTGCTAGGCCCCTGTAGCTCAATTGGATAGAGCGCCCGTCTCGAAACCGGCAAAGGTGTGGGTTCGAATCCCACCAGGGGTACCCTTTATTTCACCCACCGACGCGTGAGCGCCAGGGGCTTTGTGCTAAACATAGCATACGGTTTCGGCGCGTCCGTGTCAAGTCTTGAGCGCTCAAGCATTTGTCTTGGGGCAGTCTTGACGAAGTCTTGACTATGCTTGAGCGCTCAAGCATATTTATTGGCATGCAGACACTGTCCACGGCAGAACGAGCGGCTATTCTTGGAGCGCTAGTTGAAGGAATGTCCATCCGAGCAACGTCTCGTTTAACGGGAGCATCCAAGACGACAATCTTGAGTCTGCTCGTTGACGCGGGGTCGTTCTGCTCGATCTATCAACACCATATGCTTCGCAACCTTCCTTGCACGCGCGTGGAAGCCGACGAGATTTGGTCGTTTTGTGGCGCCAAGCAAAAGAACGCGACCCAACAGGGACAGGGAGATATTTGGACGTTCACGGCTCTGTGCGCCGATACCAAGCTCGCCGTGTCTTGGCTGGTTGGTCAGCGGACCGTGGAGGCGGCGACGAACTTTATGAGTGACGTGGCTTCTCGTATGGCGGGTCGCCTCCAAATCACCACGGACGGGCACCATATGTATGTCCACGCCGTGGAAGATGCCTTTGGCTGGAATCAGGCCGATTTCGCCCAACTGGTCAAAACCTACGGCACCGCGCCGGAGAGTGGCCCACAGCGCCGCTATAGCCCCGCGATCTGTACCGGAGCCATCAAGACGCCCGTCATGGGTCGTCCGAACCCGAAGTACGTCTCGACGTCATATGTTGAACGGGCGAATCTGACCATGCGGATGGGGATGCGGCGGTTTACCCGACTGACCAATGCGTTCTCCAAGAAGGCCGAGAACCACGCCCACGCCGTTAGCCTCCACTTCATGCATTACAACTACTGCCGCCCCCATACCACCCTGACCAAGGCTGCGAAGGGGGTCAAAACCACCCCGGCCATGGCAGCGGGGCTGACGGATCACGTGTGGACCCTAGAGGAGATTTTGGCCCTGATGGACCCAAAACGCTTGTTACATTGAAATTGGCCCACTACCCTTACCGGTGGTCTGTTGCCAATGAGAGGATGGGGCACCTATATTTATAGGCTGCACTGAATCTGGCCTTATAGGGGGTAACGGGAGTTTGTCAGAAGTCATCATCAACGAAGACGAGAACTTCGAACGCGCGCTGAAGCGCTTCAAGAAGAAATGCGAAAAGGCGGGGATCCTCGCGGATCTGCGCAAGCATCGCCATTACGAGAAGCCGAGCGAGCGCCGGAAGCGTAAGCTGAACGCGGCGATGCGGAAGAATCGTCGCACGCGCGTGATGTAATGTCGGACCTGCTCGCCCGCATGCAGGGCGACTTGAACGCCGCCCGGAAGAGTCAGGATAAGACGGCGATCTTGTTGTTAGGGACGATCCTCGCCGACATCAAGAACAAGCGCATCGAGCTCCGTCGTGATCCTTCGGATGACGACGTCGTCGATGTGCTGCGCAAGGGGATCAAACGGCGTCGCGAGTCGGTCGACATGTACGTCAAAGGGGGGCGAGAGGATCTCGCCGCCAAGGAGCGCGAGGAAGTCCAGGCGCTCGAACAGTACCTCCCCGCGCAGGTGAGCGAGGACGAAATTCGCTCGGCGGCACGTGCCGCCATTGGCGGAGGCGCCTCGTCGATGGGCCCCCTCATGGGGAAGCTCAACGGGCAATTCAAAGGGCGTACGGACGGCAGCGTCATTAGCCGGATCGCGAAAGAAGAGCTCGCCGCCGTCGGTTGAGCCGGTCACGTTGATGAACACCGAAGGCCCGAGTCCTCTCGGGCCTTTTGTATTTTCGGTCGTACCGCGACTCCGCAAGGCGTTTCGCGGACGTTTGGGTAATACTATATACCAAGTATGAACGCGCACGCGCTTGCCCTCCTCGAGTTCCCGCGCATTCTCGACGTCGTCGCCGGTAGGGCCTCGTCGTCGGAGGGGGCGGCGCGCGTCCGTGCGTTGCGTCCCGTGACGGACGTCGCATGGATCGAGCAGGAGCAGTCGCGCGTCGCCGCGATGCGGGCCCTGGCGACCACTGAGCCGCGCTGGTCCCCGTATGCGCTTCCCGCGTGCCAGCCCGTGCTCGCGCGGTTGCGCGTCGAAGGAAGCACGTTATCGGCGGCGGACATGGTGGTCTTGCGGACTGTCTTGCAGAGCTCGCGTCTCACGCGCGAAGCGTTGCGCGACCCTCGACGCGCAGCCGCCGCGTTGGCGGTGCTCGCGCCATTGGGAGGGCGTCTGATCGAAGCCCCAGATGCCGAAGCCGCCATCGAACGGACCGTTGATGACGACGCGAACGTTCGCGATGGCGCGTCGCCGCGGCTGCGCGAAATCCGGCGCGAGCTGCGCGGCGCGGAAGGTGTACTGGTCGCGCTGCTCGAGCGCATCATGTCACGTCTCGAAGCGCATCAGCAAGTGCCCGACATGTCGGTGACGGTCCGGAATGGGCGGTACGTCATTCCCGTCCGGCGCGAAGCGCGCGGTGCCGTCGGTGGAATCGTGCACGATACCTCGTCCACCGGTGCGACGGTGTTCATCGAGCCGCCGGCGGCGATCGAGGCGGGGAATCGCATTCGTGAGCTCGAAGCACAGGAAGTCGAAGAGATCGAGCGAATCCTCTTCGCGTTGAGCGAGTTGCTCCGGCCGCGCTACGCTGCCATGAGCGATGCATTCGAAGCGCTCGTCGAGCTCGATACGTTGTACGCGCGCGCGCGGTTCGCGGAAGAGTTTTCGTGTCTCCCCGTCGAGTTGTGTGATCCGTTGGATGGGTTTCAGATCAATGCGGGACGTCACCCACTGCTCGCCGCGCAAGGGATTCGGGTCATTCCGTTCGACCTCCAACTCGACGCGCACGAACGGACCTTATTGATCTCCGGACCGAATACGGGCGGAAAGACGGTGCTCCTCAAGGCGATTGCGTTGATCTCCTTGTTGACGCAGTCGGGGATCCCCGTTCCCGTCGGCGTCGGGACGCGCGTGGCGGTGATCGACGACATCTACGCGGACATCGGTGACGAACAGTCGATCGCGGCGAGTTTGTCGACCTTCAGCGCGCACGTCAAGAATCTCGCGGAGATTCTGAACGGCGCGACGGCGCGGACGCTGGTCTTGATCGATGAGCTCGGATCAGGGACCGATCCGCTCGAAGGGGCTGCACTCGGTGGCGCCGTGCTCGAAGCGCTCACGGCGCGCGGCGCGCTGACGATCGCGACGACGCACTTGGGGGCGCTCAAAGAATTGGCTATCGAGAACACCGGTGTGGTGAATGCGTCGCTCCAATTCGATCCGGTCGCGCTGGCGCCCACGTATCGGTTGATCAAGGGGATTCCGGGGCGCTCGTACGGATTGAGCATCGCGCGGCGTCTCTCTCTTCCAGAAGAGGTCGTCGCGCGTGCCGAAGAACGACTCCCAACTGGAGAGCGCGATGCCAGCGCGTTGCTCGCAAGCTTGGAGGCTCGTGAGACGGCGCTCGCCGAACGCGAGCGAGAAGCCGCTATCGTCGCTGAGGATGCGCGCGAGCGTGCTCGGCGCGTCGCCGATCGTGAGCGGAACATGGGGATTCGGGAGCGCGATGCGGAGCGTCATGCGCGCGAAGAATCGCGGAAGCATCTCATGGCGGCGCGCCGTGAAGTCGAGCAAACGATTCAGGCGCTCAAGGCGGCGGCGGAGTCGAATGGTGGCACCGGCGCTATCGATGATGCGGCGCGCGCTGCGCGGCATCGCATCGAAGAGCTCGCCAAGTCTCAGACTGACGCACTGCAACGGTTGGATGTTCGCGACCAGGGGGCGCGTCCCGCTGGCGCTCGTCCAGCCCGGTCCACGGAGCTCCCCGTTGTTGGCGATCACGTCGAAGTCGATACGCTCGGTGGACGGGTCGGACATGTCGTCGAGATTCGCGACAACGATGCGGTCGTCGTCGTCGGCACGTTAAAGCTAACATTGCCGCGGCGCACGTTGCGGAAGACAGAACGCGCTGTACAAGCACCTACGGTAGTCGTGCGTGGTGATGCGCCGGACATCCACGTCCCCATGGAAATCGATCTGCGCGGAATGCGCGTCGGCGACATCGATGACGTTGTCATGCATGCGGTCGACAATGCCGTGCGCGCGGACGTCAAAGCTATTCGCATCATTCATGGGAAGGGAACCGGCGCGCTCCGTGAGCGTGTGACGGAAATGCTTCGCAAAGAGCCTCGGGTCGCGAACTACCGCCTCGGTGCATGGAACGAAGGTGGCGCCGGCGTCACCGTGGTGGAGTTTCAGTGATCCCTCCGGAGCTGGTCGAGCGCGTTCGGGAGTCGGCTGACATCGTCCAGATCATCGGCGAGTACGTCAAGCTCAAGCGCGCCGGTGGCGATTTTCGTGGACCGTGTCCGTTTCACGGTGGGAAGAATCCCAACTTCTCCGTGTCGCCGCGCCGAGCGATGTATCATTGCTTCAAGTGCCAGGAGTCGGGGAACGTTTTCACCTTTTTGCAAAAGCATTTGGGGATGAGCTTTCCCGATGCCGTGCGTGCTGTGGCGTCGACAGTTGGGATCGATATTCCGGAGACGATCTCGGTTGAGCGGGTCGGGCCCGATCCGCGTGAGCCGTATTGGGAAGTCAACGCGACCGCGGCGGAATATTTCAAAACGCAGCTGTGGACTGATCCGGCGGCGGCGCATGCACGCGATTACGTTGCGTCGCGTCATATCTCTCGCGAAGTCGCCGATCAATACGGATTGGGGTTCGCACCGAGAGACGGCGCGGCGTTCCGTACCCACATGGAGACGTTGGGGTTCGACGAAGCGCGGCTGCTCGATGCCGGACTGCTCGTCAAGCCGGACGATGCGCACGAAGCGCGTGCGCGATTCCGTGGGCGTCTCATGTTTCCCATTTTGGACGTTCAAGGGCGGCATATTGCCTTCGGTGGACGTGCGCTTGGTGACATCGAGCCGAAGTACTTAAATTCTCCCGAGACGCCCGTCTTCTCGAAAGGGAAGACCTTGTACGCGCTCAACTGGACGCGTAACGACATTCGGAAAGCCGATCGCGTCTTCGTGGTGGAAGGGTATTTCGATGCCATTCGGCTCATGGATGCCGGGCTCAACACCGTCGTTGCTCCGCTCGGGACCGCACTGACCGATGCGCAGGCGGCATTGTTGACGCGCTATACGAAGAACGTGTACCTGCTGTACGACAGCGACGCGGCGGGGCTCAAAGCCACGTTCCGTGCTGGCGACGAGCTGCTCAAGCATGGGGCCGCCGTTCGTGTGATGACACTTCCAGGTGGTGAGGATCCCGATACCTTCGTGCAGCGACATGGGGCTTCGGCGATCGAAACGCACGTCACACAATCGGTCGACATCTTCGAGCGGAAGATTCAAGAGCTTCAGCGGCACGGCTATTTCGGCGAGTTGCACAAGAAGCGCCGAGCGCTGGATAAAATGCTTCCGACGATTCGGGCGACGTCCGATAGCTTGCTGCGCGATTTGTATGTCGGGATCGCGTCGGAGAAGGCGGGAATCGCCAAAGACGTGTTGCTCCGCGAATTGAACGCGGCCGAACGTGGTCGCGATCGCGGCGCCGACCGTATGCCGGATGCGCCTCCGTCGCGCGCGCCACAACGCGCGCGCGACGTCGATCCAGAATTGGCCGCGCGCGACCGGCGCGCCGGCGAGCGCCGCCGTTCCGCGCCGCGGCCGTCCGCGGAGCGGGAACTGTTGCACGTGATGTCGAAATTCCCGCAATACATTCCGACGATCGCCGAGCGTGTGGGGCCTGATCGGTTCTTGAATCCGGATTATCGGGACGTGTATGAGGCGTTGCTGGCCTGGGATCCCGATTCCGGGCATTTGACGCTGACCGACGGGCTCGATGACGCGCAAGTCGCGATCTTGCAGGAGATGTGGAACGAGCCGGACTATCCGCAAGATCCCGAACGGTCGATGAGCGGTGCCATCACACGCATCTTGGGGCGGGACATCGAAGCTCGAAAAACCGAGATCAACGCAATTATTTCGGTTGCAGATGAGGATCAAAAGAAGTCACTCACCTTGGAGCTACAACGTTTGACGCGCGAAGAGAACCTGTCGGGTGATCCCGTCAACCGCCGGTTCAAGAAATTTTAAATTATGCCCCGTCCTGCGACTCGTTGGATCCTCCCGCCAGACGTCGATGATACCCAAATCGATGCGCTCGCGACGACCTTGCGTCTTCCACGCGAAGTGTCGCGGCTGCTCGCGCTTCGCGGACACACCGGGATCGAGGAGGCAAAAACCTTCCTCCGTCCTCGGCTCGAACAGCTCCATGACGGCGTCACGATGGCTGGGTTGAACGATGCCGTGCAACGGCTCGTCGCGGCGATCGAAGCACGTGAATTGATCATGGTCCACGGCGACTACGACGTCGACGGCATTTGTTCGACGACGTTGTTGACGCGAGCGATTCGGGGGCTGGGCGGAATGGTTTTCCCATTCATCCCGAATCGGATGACCGATGGCTACGATTTGGGCGCGGCGGGCGTCGAGACCGCCAAGAAGCACAAAGTGCGCGTCGTTGTCACGTGTGACTGTGGAACGTCGGCGCTGGGCCCCATCGCGGAGCTCAACGCGGTCGGGATCGACGTCATCGTGAGCGATCACCATCTTCCTGGTGGACCATTGCCGGAATCGCTCGCGCTGCTCAATCCGCGGCGGCCGGGATGCGAATATCCGGACAAAGATCTCGCCGCCGTCGGCGTGGCGTTCAAGCTCGCGCTCGCGCTCGCGCGCACACTGGGAAAATCCGATAATTACATCTGGCGCATGCTCGATCTCGTCGCGTTGGCGACGGTCGCCGACATTGCGCCGCTGCGTGGCGAGAACCGTGTCTTCGTGCGATACGGCCTCAAGTTGATGGCCGAAACGGAGAACATCGGACTCCGTGCATTGATTCGCGCGTCGGGACTCGAAGGAAAAACGTTGACGGCGGGACGCGTCGGATTCATCCTCGCGCCGCGCCTCAATGCGGTCGGGCGGCTCGACAGTGCGTTGCGCGGCGTACAGTTGTTGATGACTGATTCCCCCGCCGACGCGAATCTCATCGCGCGCGAGTTGGAGGAGCTCAATCGCAAGCGCCAGGAGCTCGATCGTGCCACGCTCGAGCAAGCCCGCGCGATGGTCCGCGCGCTCCCGCTCGACGACACGTTCGGCATCGTGCTCGCGCACGCCGACTGGCATCCCGGGGTCATCGGGATCGTCGCCTCACGAATCGTCGAAGAATTCGGTCGCCCCACATTGCTTATCGCGTTGGACGGCGATGTAGGGAAGGGAAGCGGGCGATCCATCTCGCGTTTCGATTTGCACGGCGCGTTGTCGCAATGCCGCGATTTACTGTCGCGCTTCGGCGGACACCGCGCGGCCGCGGGCGTCACGGTCGAAGCATCGAAAGTCGCCGACTTTACGCACCGATTCAACGAAGTTGCGAAAGCGTCGTTGACGCAGGACGATCTCATCCCCGAAATTCGCGTCGACGTCGAGCTGAGTTTGGAGCACGCGAACGATGAGCTCGAAGCGATGCTCAAGCATTTCGAGCCGTTCGGCGTTGGAAATCCGTCGCCCGTCTTCGCCGCGCGGAACGTCATTCTCGCGGCGCCCCCGCGCGTCGTTGGCAAGGACGGACTCAAACTTCGGCTGGCCACGCCGGACGGAGAGCTCGAAGCCATCGGCTGGGGAATGGCCGATCTCGCCGACTCGCTCGACATGCGTCGCCCGATCGACATTGCCTTCAGGCTCGAGCGCGACGAATATCAAGGCGCGAGCCGCCTCCAAGCCCGGATCGCCGACATCGCCGTGCGGGAGCCACGGTAACCGATGCGCATCGTCGCCGGTGAATGGCGTGGCCGGACACTCAAGTCACCGCGTGGCGAACACGTTCGTCCCACGCGCGATCGCATCCGCGAAGCGTGGATGAGCATCGTCCAAGCGTTGATCCCTGGCGCTCGCGTCGTCGATCTGTGCGCCGGCTCAGGGGCGCTTGGTCTCGAAGCGTTGTCTCGCGGGGCGGCGTTCGCGGAATTCGTCGACACCGATCCCCGTTCGATCGCGCTCGTCAAGGAAAACATCGCGACACTTGGCGCCGGTACACGCTGTGACGTCCACCGCGGCGACGCGGTCCGATTCGTCTCCGCGCTCCCGGAACTCGCCGTCGACCTCGCTTTTGCCGATCCACCCTATGCGAGCGACGTCGGGCGGCGACTGGCGGAGCAATGGGACGCCGTCCCATACGCTGCCTGTCTTTGCATCGAACACGACTCGAAAACACCCATGCCCCCTGGTGGCGAGACTCGGCGGTACGGCTCCTCGAGCATTACTTTTTATCATGCCAACCGTCGCGATTTACGCCGGGAGCTTTGACCCCATTACCCGGGGTCACGAAGACGTCATTCGGCGGAGCCGAGAGTTCGTCGACCGCCTGCTCGTTGCCGTCGCGGTCAATTCCGCGAAGCAATCGTTGTTCACGCTCGACGAACGGCTCGGATTCCTTCGGGAGACAGTTGGCGGTGATCCCGGTATCGAGGTCCACAAGTTCAGCGGCCTCCTCGTCGATTTCGCGCGGGACCAGGGCGCGTCGCTCATCATCCGCGGTCTTCGCGCCGTGAGTGATTTCGAATACGAATTCCAAATGGCGCTCATGAACCGGCATCTCTCGCCCAGGCTGGAGACGGTGTTCATGGTGCCATCAGTGGAGACCACCTACATCAGCTCGAGCATCGTCCGCGAAGTCGCGCGATACGGCGGCGACGTGACGAACCTCGTTCATCCGGTGGTAGCGCGTGCACTCCGTGACAAATTCGTCACGAATACATCGGGGACGAGCGCGCCACCGACCGCTGACGCCTGACATCGATGCCTTCGTTCATCGAGGCGATTCGAACACGGGCCGCCGCGATTCGGCCGCGCATCGTCTTTCCAGAATCCGACGATCCGAGAGTCCGCGCGGCGGTCGAGACGGTGGAACGACTCGGAATCGCACGGACGCAGTTGCTCGACCCGGGCGAATCCGCGCTGACGACCGCCGCGCAATTGGTGGCGGATGGCGAAGCCGACGCCTTCGTTGCCGGCGCCGTCCATACGACTGCCGACGTCCTTCGCGCGGCCATCAAACGGATCGGCACCGCTCCGGGCGTCAAGACGGTCTCGAGCGCGTTCTACATGGTCGGCTCGACGTTGTGGGAGGCCCCCGCCGAAGTACTGACGTTTACCGATTGCGGTGTCGTTCCATACCCAACCCCGGCGCAGCTCTCCGATATCGCCCTCTCGGCCGCCGCCGACCGGCGGCGCATCGTGGGGGATGAACCCGTCGTCGCCTTTCTTTCCTTCAGCACCGCGGGGAGTGGGCGCGGCCCGTCGATCGACGCCATTCACGAGGCGCTCGCGCTGACGCGTGAGCGAGCCCCTACCCTCGCTGTGGACGGAGAATTGCAAGGTGACGCGGCGTTGGTCCCAGAAGTGGGGGCCCGAAAGGCGCCGAACTCCCCAGTCGCGGGCCGGGCAAATGTCTTGGTGTTTCCCTCGCTCGACGCTGGAAACATCGGATACAAGCTCGTGCAGCGGCTCGCGGGGGCATCGGCGATCGGTCCCATCCTTCAAGGGCTCGCGCGCCCCGCGGCCGACCTGTCGCGCGGAGCGTCGGTCGAAGATATTATCAATGTGACGGCGATAACGGCGTTACAAACGGAGAACGAATGAGCTTTGCGCTGAAAAAACAGGGGGACGTCGTAGTGGTGGACGTCGAAGGACAACTGATCGTCGGCAACCGGCAGGAACTGAAGCAGAAAGTGCTCGACGAGCTCGAGCGCGGCGAGCGGAAGTTCCTGATCGACTTCAGCCAGACCGGATACATCGACAGCTCCGGACTCGGCGTTCTTGTCTCGTTGAGCAAGAAAATTCGCGAACAGGGTGGGGAGCTGCGTCTCGCCGACCTCAATGACGATCTCAAGACGTTGTTCGAGCTCACCAAGCTCGACACGCTCTTCCAAATCTCAGACACGCGGGAGCGGGCACTCGAGAGCTTCTAGTGAGCGCTCCACGCGTCGCCCTCGACATCGACATCCCGAGCGACGTTCGGCAGATCGAGCCGGTCATCCGGCAGGTCACCGACACGTGTCGCTCGCTCGACCTTCCGCGGCAACAGTGCTCGCTCAACGTCCCCGTGGCGTTGAGCGAAGCGCTCTCCAATGCCATCCTCCGCGGAAATCACGAAGACGTTACGAAACGCGTCCATCTCCGCACCCTCGTCGCCGACCACGAGCTCGTCTTCGAAATCCGCGACGAAGGGCCCGGCTTCAACCTCGAAGCCAGCACGCGTGACCCTGAACAACAAAATGCACTCGAGCGTGAGGACGGACGTGGCATCTTCCTGATGCGCACGCTCATGGATTCCGTCGAGCAATTCCAGCAAGGCGGCAATGTCGTACGCATGACACTCCGCCTTCCGGACACCTCGCCGGAGCCGCGGTGACGAGGCGCCGGTGAATCGCGGTCTCGAACGGGACCTCGAGCGCGAGATCGAGAATACCGCGCGCGAGTTGGCGGAGCGGTACGAGGAGATCAACCTCCTCTACACGATCAGCGAAATCCTCGGCCGCACCGTCTCGCTCGAAGAGGCGGCCGCGACGATCCTTCGCGAAGTCTCGGAAACGGTCGGCGCTCGCCGCGCGTCCATTCTGGTGCGTGAGCCAGGACAACCCACGCTCATCCCCGTCGCCGCGCTCGGCGTCGAGACCTCCGAGCTTCCGGTCATTCCTGTCGACGATCCAAACAGCATCGCCGCGCGTGTCTTCCGCACCCGCCACCCGGCCGTCATCGACCCGTCCGATCCCGACGAAGGGGATCAGCTCCGTCGCGGTCCCATGCTCGCGGTCCCGATCATGTGGACGTCCACCAACAATCAATCCGAGCCGCTCGGTGTCGTGAGCTTGTCCGACCGGCGAAGTGGATTGGCGTACAGCGCCGGCGACCTGAAGCTCGTCGCCGCCATTGCAACGCAGATCGGAAGTGCCATTCAGAATGCCCGGCTCGTGCAAGCGTCGATCGAGCAGCAGCGGTTGTTGCAGGAGATGCAGCTCGCGCACGATCTGCAGATGAAGCTCCTTCCGAACGCCGCCATCGTCTCGCCGCAAGCCGACGTCGCCGCGCGCGTCGTTCCGGCGGAAAGTGTCGGTGGCGACTTCTATCATCTCTTCCGGTTGACGCCGTCGGAGACCGGAGTGCTCATTGGCGACGTCTCGAGCCACGGCTATCGTGCCGCGTTGATCATGGCGCTCGCCATGAGTGCTGCCGCGATTCACGCGCAGAGCACGCTGGATCCCGGCGCGATGTTGCACGCGTTGCTCGACTCGTTGCGCGAAGAGCTGTCGAGCACGGAGATGTTCATCACGGTGTTCTACGCCGTGGTCGACAAGACCGCCGGATCGCTGACGTACGCCAATACTGGACATCCTCACGCCTTCGTCTTCCGCCGCGACGGCTCATTCGAACGTCTCCCGGCGCTCGATCCGCCACTCGGGATGGTCGACATTGCGCCCTCCCGCAATCAAGTGGAATGGAAGAGCGGGGAAGACACGCTCGTCCTCTTCACCGACGGTGTCAGCGACGCGCTCAACCTGCGCGGCGAGCGGCTCGGCGAAGATGGCGTGCTGCAACGAATTTCGCAGCTCGTCTCCAAAGAGACGCTTCCGTCATCCTCCGCCATCATCGATGACATCTTTCGCCTCGTGAACAAACACACGGCGCACGCCACCTTACGCGACGACTTGACCCTCGTCGTGCTGCACAGTTGAGTGCCTCGTTGAGGCGTCGCGGCGCCGGACGCGGCGCATTTCCTCCCACGCTGAAACGACTCGGGCAACACTTCCTCGCTGACGAGCGCGTCGTCGATCGGATTGCGGAAGCTGTCGGTGCAACAGCGAGTGATACCGTGGTCGAAATTGGTCCCGGGCGCGGCGTTCTGACGGATCGATTGGTGGCCAATGCTGGTCGTGTCGTGGCGATCGAGCTCGATCACGCGTTGGCGGAATTGCTACGCGAACGATACGCCCATCGCCCGAACGTAGAGATCGTCGAACGAGACGTGCTCAAAACGTCACTCGGTGCCCTTGCCGGCGGTGATTATCTCCTCGCCGGAAACGTCCCGTACTATATCACCACGCCGATTCTCTTTCACGCGCTGCAAGCGCCGATGCCGCGCCGCGCCGTCTATCTCGTGCAGCGCGAAGTCGCGCAGCGCGCGACGGCGGGTCCAGGGAGCAAGATATATGGCGCGTTGTCTGTCACGTTGCAAAGCGTTGCAATGGTTACGCGCGCATTCGATGTTCCCGCGGGCGCATTTCGTCCCCCGCCAAAGGTGGAATCCTCAGTCATGACCGTCGTTCCGCGCAGCGATCCGTTGATCGCTCCGGAAGAACGCGATCGCTTTCAAGGATTCGTCCAAGGGATGTTTGGCCTGCGTCGCAAGCAACTCGTTCGCGTGCTCAGAACGCTGCTGGCCGCCGATGCCGAACAGGTGGAGACGACCCTTCGCTCGCTCGGCATCGATCCGACCGCGCGCCCGGAGACGTTGGCGCCAGCCGAGATCGTCCAGCTATTTCGTGCGGTGCGCTAGGGCGTACGACAGCCCTTCGAATTCCAACGCCATGTTCACCGTCCGCACGACCACGTCGGGCGGCACGGAAATCTGCGAGGGCGCAAAGTTCATGATCGCTTTGACGCCGGCTTCCACCAAAATGTCCGCGACGTTCTGCGCCGCTTCGGCCGGTACCGCGATCACAGCGATATCGTAATGCTCGCGATTGGTGTCGCTCGACAGCGTCGCCACGTCGCGCACGAGCAGTGAATCCCATTGTGTCCCGATCTTCTTCGGATCCGCGTCGTACACCGCGACCACGTGAAATCCTTTTTCCGCGAACCCGGGATAGCGCGCCAGCGCCACGCCGATTTTCCCGGCGCCGACGATGCAGACCTTCCACTCCCGTCGCAGCCCCAGAATATCGCGCAGGCTCTCGATCAGCTCCGGAACCGCGTAGCCGAGCCCCCGTTTCCCGAACGAGCCGAAAAACGACAGATCCTTCCGGACTTGGGCCGAGGTCGTGCCGCCGAGGCGGGCGAGGACGTCGCTGGAGACAGTGGCCGCTCCCGAGCCGCTGAGCTCTTCGAGAAAGCTCAGATACAGCGAGAGACGCCGAACAGTCGAGTCCGCGACACGTTTCACCATGGAACTTGAGGGCTTGTGAATTTCTTCACAAAGTATACCCCGTAGCGGCGCTTTTGGTAGGGCTCCCCCGTTGCGGCAGCGTACTATCTTTGAGGGAGATGCCGTTCAGTTTTGCTCTCCCAGGGCAATCCGCCCCGACCCGTTCCATCGTCCAGTGGATCTAAGCCGGTTGTCCTACGCCGTCGTCGACGTCGAGACGACCGGCGGCAGTCCGAGTACCGGCGATCGGATCACGGAAATCGCCATCGTCGTGGTCCGCGAAGGGCGCGTCGTCGAGATCTTCGAGCAGTTGGTCAATCCGGAGCGATACATCTCCTCGTGGATCACCAAGCTCACGGGGATCAGCTCCGCCATGGTCGCCGATCAGCCACGGTTCGCCGACATCGCTGGTGACGTCGTCACCGCGCTGGCGGGGAATGTGTTTGTCGCTCATAACGCCGCCTTCGACTGGCGGTTCGTGAGCGCCGAATTGGAGACGGTCTTCGATCGCCGGCCGACGGCGTTGCAACTGTGCACCGTACGCATGGCGCGAACGCTCTTGCCGCAATTGCAACGCAAATCGCTCGATCACGTCGCGCATCACTACGGCGTGCAGGACATGGCGCGTCAGTATCCGCTCAAGCGCGACTGCCGGCACAGCGCGGCGGGAGATGCCATCGTGACCGCCCATTGTCTCCTCCGCATGCTCGATGACGCCGCCGATCGCGGCTTCACCACCTGGGATGAAATGCACCGCGCCCTCGCTCGGCGCGCCAAGCCGACGCGGCAGTGGAGTGCCTTCCCGACCTCAACTTTGGATGACCGTACCGCATGACCCCTCCGCAGCCTTTGGTGCAATCTCGGACCGTCGGATCACTTCGGATTCACGCGATTCAGGCGGGCGGACAACGCCTCGATGGCGGTGCGATGTTCGGGGTCGTTCCCAAACCATTGTGGGAGCGCCGCATTCCGGCGGATGAACGGAACCGGATTGCGTTGGGAATGCGGTGTCTGTTGGTCGAACATCCCTCAGGGCCGGTGTTGATCGACACGGGATCGGGGAACAAAGAAAACGCGAAGTTCCAGGACATCTACGGGATCGAGAACGCGGGGGCCAACGGCCGGACCTCGCTCGAAGATGGCTTGGCACAGATCGGCATTCGCCCCGAAGACGTCGCGTTAGTGATCAACACCCATCTCCATTTCGATCACGCGGGCGGCAATACTGCCCTCGACGAGTCAGGGGAAGTCGTGGTGTCGTTTCCCAATGCACGGTACGTCGTGCAGCGTGGCGAGTACGAATACGCGCTCAACACCAACGAGCGGACAGCCGCGAGCTATTTCCCGCGCAACTTCGTCCCGACGATGGAGTCGGGGCAGCTCGACCTGATCGACGGCGACCGGGAAATTCTGAGTGGCATTCATTCGCTTCTGACACCGGGGCACACCCCTAATCACCAGAGCCTCGTGATCGAGTCGGACGGGGAAGTGGCAGTCTATCTGGGCGACGTAATCCCGACCCACGCGCACCTCCCGCTCCCGTGGATCATGGGGTACGACGTCGAGCCGCTCATTACCCTGGAGTCCAAACGTCGCCTCCTGGCGGACGTGAACACCCAGGGGTGGACGGTGATCTTCGAGCACGACGCCACGGTGCCATGGGGAAAGGTCTCCCACGATGGGAAGGCATATGTCTTGCGGCCTGTTGAGGCCTAGCGTATCTTTATGGGCTAGACAACGCGGCAAGTGGTCGAGCGAGCGCTCGGCCCACCCTCTGGCCCCTGGTGACAGGGCGTGCTAGTAGGAGTCATCGCTGAAGCGTACGACGCAGGGCGTCGTGCGCGTATGCGCGGGCTCCAGCCGGAGACCCGCGTTTTTCGTTTTCTTTCAATCGAGGCTTCAACTTATTACCGAAACGACGAAAGCTCCGCGCGTGAACCGGCAGATCCGGTTCTCTCCATTGCGCGTGATCGGTGCGGATGGCAGCCAGTTGGGCATCATGGATGTCGATGTCGCATTGAACCGTGCACAGGAACTTGGCCTCGACCTCGTCGAGGTCGCCCCGCTCGCTCGGCCCCCGGTGGTTCGCATCATGGACTTCGGGAAGTACAAGTTCGAGCAGGCGAAGATGGCCCGTCAGGCGAAGAAGAAGCAGCACGTGATCGAGCTCAAGGAGGTGAAGTTCCGCCCCGGGATCGACGAGCACGACTTCCTCACCAAGACACGGCATGCGCGAGAATTTTTGGGCGACGGGAATAAGGTGAAAGTGACGCTGATGTTCCGGGGGCGGCAGATCGCGCATCCGGAGCTGGGGCGGAAGGTCGTCGTTCGCGTGGCGCAGGAATTGGCCGACGTGGGGAAGATCGAAGCGGAGCCGCGGTTCGAAGGGAAGTCGATGACGATGATCTTGGCTCCTAAATAGACGGGTGACGCATGCCGAAAATGAAGACGCACAAGGGCGCAAAGAAGCGCTTCTCGGTCACGGGGAGCGGCAAAGTCCGCCGCCTCAAGGCCTATAAAAGCCACATCCTGACCAAGAAGTCCGCAAAGCGGAAGCGTAACCTGCGCCGTCCCGCCACGCTCGCCACCAACGGCGAAACGAAAAACATCCGGCGTTTGCTCGTCGCGTAACGGAGACTCGAGACCATGCCACGCGTTCGTTCGAACGTTGCGCGACTGAAGCGCAAGAATCAGATCATGAAGGCCGCGCGCGGCGCCTTTGGCGCGCGCAGCAAACTCTGGAAGTCGGCGAAGGAAAACGTCGAGCGCGGATGGAAATACGCGTATCGCGATCGCAAGAACAAGAAACGCGATTTCCGCCGCCTCTGGATCGTCCGCATCAACGCGGCCGCTCGCTTGCACGACATGAGCTACAGCACGTTCATCAACGGGCTGAGCCTGGCCGGCATCGAGATCGACCGGAAGGTGCTCGCCGACATCGCCGTGCGCGATGCCGAGGGCTTCGCGGCACTCGCCGAGCAGGCGCGTAAGGCGCTCCCAGCGGCGTGAGCCGAGGCGAAAGCCCGGACGGCGGGGCATCGCCCCGCGGTACGTTACGCGACTTCGTCGCGGCCGCCGAACAACTTCAAGTAGACGGACTGGCGCTCATCAAGGGCGCCAGTTCTGCTAATAGCCTCGACGAAGTCAGAACGACGCTCGTCGGGCGCAAGCAAGGGCGGCTCACCGACTTGATGAAGGGGTTGCCAGCACTGCCGCCCGAAGAACGACGTGACGCAGGGGCTGCCCTCAATCGTGTCAAAACGGCGTTGGAAGAGGCACTCGATGCGCAGGCGGCGGTCGTCGCCTCGTCTGCGCGGGCCGATGGCCCACGCGTCGATCTCAGCATGCCGTCACGGATGCAGTATACGGGAGCGAAACACCCCGTCACCCTCGTGATCGAGGAGATCGTCGAGATCTTCCGCATGCTGGGCTTCACGGTCGCCGCGGGGCCCGAAGCGGAGACCGATTGGTACAACTTCACGGCGCTCAACTTCCCGCCGAATCATCCGGCGATGGACGCGCACGACACCATCTACCTCGCGGATGATGTGGTGTTGCGCACGCATACGTCGCCAGTGCAGATCCGGACGTTGCAGGAGTACAAGCCGCCCGTGCGCGTCGTCATTCCGGGGAACGTGTACCGCCTCGATCCCTTCGACGCGTCGCATGCCCCGATGTTCGCCCAGATCGAAGGGTTGTCGGTGGATGAAGGGGTGAGCTTCGTCGATCTCAAAGCGACGTTGTCCCACTTCGCCAACGAATTCTTCGGCGCGACGAAGACGCGCTTCCGTCCGAGTTATTTCCCGTTCACCGAGCCATCGGCGGAGATGGACGTCGAATGCCGCCTCTGTAAAGGGGCTGGATGCGCGGCGTGCAAAGGGACTGGCTGGATGGAAATTCTTGGGGCTGGAATGGTGCACCCAAACGTGCTCACGGCATCGGGTGTCGATAGCGAGCGCTATACCGGGTGGGCGTTCGGGATGGGCCCGGCGCGCATTGCGCTGCAACGATACGGTATCCCGGACATTCGGTTGTTATACGATTCTGACGTGCGCTTCCTGGAGCAACTCGCGCGATGAACGCGTCGTACGCTTGGCTGAAAGACTTTCTCGACTTCGATCTCACTCCAACGCAGCTCCGCGACCTGATCACGGCGCGCGCGGCGACGGTCGAAGACGTCGTTCCTCTGCGCGCCGATCTGGCCGACATCGTCGTTGGGCGTGTCGTCGAGAAGCAGCCGCATCCGGATTCGGACCATCTCAACCTCACCAAGGTGGATGCTGGGACGGGGGAGCTGCTCGACGTCGTGTGTGGCGCGCCGAATGTCACGGTTGGAACGTTGTATCCGTTCGCGCCGGTTGGAGCGACGCTCCCTGGCGGACTGAAGATCGAGAAACGCAAGATCCGCGGACATGCGTCGACGGGAATGTTGTGCTCGGCGCGTGAGTTGGGGTTGGGAAGCGAGCATAGCGGAATTTTGCCGCTCGACGTCGATGTCGCGCCCGGGACTCCATTTCTCCGCGCGATGCCGGTCGGCGACACTCGGCTCGTGATCGACGTGTTGCCGAATCGTCCTGATCTGTTGTCGCATGAGGGGGTCGCCCGCGAGATTGCTGCCGCGATTGGGAAAGCTGGGCATGTGTGGAATCCCCTCGGTGCATTCTTGCGCCCGGCGGCGAATGGAGCGCATGTGTATGACGCGAACATCGTCGAGCATGGCGGAGACGCCGGCGGCATTCGCGTGCAGGTCGACGATCCGCAGGGATGCCCGACGTACATCGCATACGTGGTTCGCAACGTGACCGTCGGCCCGAGTCCGGACTGGCTTCGGACGCGGCTCGAATCGGTTGGCGTTCGATCGATCAGTAATGTCGTCGACGTAACGAACTACATGCTGCACGGGTTTGGACAGCCGATGCATGCATTCGACGCGAAGAAGTTGGCGGGGAACACCGTTGTCGTTCGCCGGGCACGTGCCGGTGAAACGATCCGGACGCTCGATGGCGTCGATCGTAAGCTCTCTGCAGGGACGTTGGTCATCGCAGATGCTGAGCGCGCGCAAGCGATCGCCGGTGTCATGGGCGGTTCGACCAGCGAAGTTGATGAGGCGACGACAGACGTCGTCCTCGAAGTCGCGCTCTTCGATCCGCAGTCGGTGCGCCGTACTCGGCGCGCGCTTGGCATTTCGACCGACGCGAGCTATCGGTTCGAGCGGGCGATGGATCCGGTTCGTATCGCGCTCTTTGCCGGATGGGCCGCGGACGTGCTCGCCGCCGTATCTGGCGGACGTGTTGACGGCTTACCCGTCATCATTGGTCAATCGCGTGCGACAATCGGAGAGTTGTCGCTCCGTCCG
>Ga0105241_10000718_pt1 | contig 25093 bp, 4 predicted proteins | sample KBSC64metaG_FD_80422 | JGI IMG/M metagenome (GOLD analysis project Ga0105241, IMG submission 80422) | Corn rhizosphere microbial communities from Kellogg Biological Station, Michigan, USA - KBS C6-4 metaG | ecosystem: Host-associated > Plants > Roots > Rhizosphere > Soil | place: Michigan, USA... | reverse complement strand
TGACGGCCGTGGAGGAGTTGATCCATGCCTATCACGACTGCCGCGCGGCGCTCATCGATCCGCTGACCGAAGGACTCGACGAAGGGGCGGTCGACAGCCTGCTCTCGGAAACCGTCCTTTCAATCGACGAGCTGGCGTCCCATCACACGATTGATGAAATCTACACCGACAGAACAGAGGTCGCTTCGATCGGTCCTTCGACCGTGCGCTATTGCGCCACGGGCACTGTCTCGGTCACGCTGCAATGGGGTTCGAACTCCGATCTGCGGCGTGGCGATGGCGCAGAGCTCGACGAGTGCTTCCCGTTCCAGTGCCTGTTCGATGTCCCGCTCGAAGATCCGCGGGACCTGTCCCAAGCGGAAATCGTGTCCGGCGTCGACACCAGCAGCTGGTACGGAGACGACTGGCGGGACGATGGTCCGGGAGAAGAGGGCAGTTCGAGCGAAATCGGAGCTGGCGGGGCAGACCTCATCGCATGGCTGGACGGTGACGACGATAGCGAGCGTCTCGATTTCTGACGAGCGCAGCTGCCTCGAATTGTGGTGAGAGATGTCCGTGAACCTAAGGCAAGCTCCTCTCCCGGAACTTCGAACGTCTGCCTTTCAGGCGGTCACTGTCCCCGATAAGGTTCGCAGCCAACGCCGTCTCCATCGCCATCCAAGCGCTCCGAAAAACCTCGCTCATAGCTACGAAGTGGCGCCACGCCGGCCGCGCGGACTTCGTCACAGCCCAAGTAGGTGTAGCCAGGCGGCAGCGCATCGAGGATGGCTTGGCGCTTCTGCGCGCTTTCCCATGCATTGGCAGCGAAAGCGATGCCGAAACCAGAAGCCACTGCGATAAGGCTATAGCGGATGGCCGTCTGAAGCGTTGTTTCCGGTCGTGGAGGACGGCGTTTCCCGTACCGCCCGTTGAAGTGCCGACGGGGATAGTGCCGAGACATCATGCCTTGTTGTCATGCAAATCTCAAAGGCAGGTTAAAGCTGCTGACATACGGTTAGGCTGCAAATGCCTCATCTGTTCCTGCTTGATCGCCGGGAGGTGCACTCCAATCAATCCGCCTGGTGGCATACATTGTTCCCGCCAGTGCGATGAAAAGCACCACGGAGCCTATCAGTAGTGACCGGGTCACCGAGAAATGGGCTAAATCCTTGGGCAGGTTGAACGTGGTATGGCCATTGACCTGCGCGGTAAAAACCACGGTTCGATAGATCGACTTGCTGCGCGCTTCGGGTGAAATGGTGGTATGCACCTCATTGTACACTGGGGAAATATAGACGAGCTTCTCGACTTCGCTCACGCGCGTCACAGGCTTCCCGTTGTCTGTCACATTTTCAACCTGCGTGGTGCGGAAGGGCACGACCAACACCGGGCCTGCTAGCACCTGCGATCCACCCCAGCCTGAAGTGATCGCGTCCCGCGCGGTTTGCGCTTGTTGCTGGCGGTCGGCGACCAGGCCCTTGACCATCATCAGCGGGATCAGCAGGACGAGGCCAATCAGACAGGCAAACAGCAAACGCATCGCCGGGCTACCCGCTCGGCGCCGGATACGATCTCGCAGGTTTTTTGCCATTTGCCTCGCCCCAATGGTAAAATCTTTGGATTTACGGAGACTAGGCTGGGCCTTGCTTCTGTCAATTCTTATGACCAGTTATTGCAAGCTCAAAAGTTGTGTACTTTTCGCTCCTGCTCGTGAGGAGCGGCAGAACGGCGAAGCATAGTTCAACCAATTTGCGATCCTGCCGTGAGGTGCTTACTGAACCAATGGCAGCATTTGACGCCATGCCCCTTCCCAGCCAATGGCGGCAATGTCGGCGCTTGCTAACCGATCCGTGATCCGCCCGAATATCAGTTTTCAGCCATCCTGCGTCCGACTCCAGACAGACAGAAGATGGACCGAAGCAGACATCTGATTGTCGATCTCCACGGCCGCACTATCGCAGTTCTGGTCCGGTTAATACGCCTGCGCATCCGCAGGGAAAGCATCTCAAATCGTGAGGCATTCAGCACAGTCAGCGACACGCTGCAAATCAGACAACAAACGGGGTTATGACCAAGCTTATCATCGCAATCACCGCTGCAGCCCGGCTTGCTCCAGAGCCGTTACTCCCCCAAACGCTACAGTTGCGGCACGCCAAGCACCAACGACTACCAAGGCGCCGATGACGCCCGTCAGGCATTGAATTCGGTATTGCAAGCCTCGGTCGATTTTAAGGTGCAGGGCTGGGTGACTGCCGACTTGGTGGCTCTTGGCTAAGCGGCATGAGCGCGATCCAAACGCGGGCTCTACAGCCACCTTCGTGATTATATTTACGAATGCGGCAAGGATAACGACAAACTATCGCCATGCGGGTTTTCGTAACCGAACCGGGCGCATCTTGGCCCCGCAGCCAACCCTATGTTCCCTCTGGGCGCTGCGATCTCTTTTTTTGTTCCAATGGGCGTCGGGTTCAGACCCGGCGCCCATTTTCATGCTCGCCATCGAAGTCTCGCCCTGCTTCCATACCCAGTCGGAGCTTATCAAGACGTTGAGCGATCTTTTTTTCCCAGGTGTGATCCCTTCTTCACCCCCTGCAAGAGCGACGGCGCCGATTCGCTCGGCCACAAAGGCAGGCGCGTGCTTGCCATGCACGCGCTCAACATCAAGAGCGCATGCCCCAGTCTCAGCAGGGTCTCGGAATTGGCGAGAAGTTTTGCGCGGTAAGAGGCCTTCCAATGTAGGAACAAACGAGGAACAATGCGACGATCATGGAGTCGCTTATGATTGTCGTGGATGGAACGTTGCTCATGGGTCTGGCTGCAATTCTGACGAGCCTTTCGGCTTTGATATGGTCGATCCGCAGAAAGGCATGAGGTGACGGTGTGATACTGCGTATCGGACAGACAGATCTGGCTGCCGACGACAGCAGTCTCAGAAATCGGCATAGTGGTGGTGCTTGATCTAGCGGGTTTACAGTCCACAAGGCTACGCTTTGCCAAACCCGACCGCCCACTCGCATTCCACCCAAATCGGTACCTTGGGTGCGGAACCGCTAACATGCGGTGGCGGCGAAGATCAGCTATCAGCCAAGGCAATTATCGAGCCCGCAGCAGAAACTTGGAGAGGAAAATCGTGTCGGAAGCGCTGCTGATGCACAAAACTTTAACACCGCTCCTAGCATATGGCGACATGGCACTGACGCGCTCTCTGTAAGATTTGACGGGGGTACCTTTTGGCATCAAGCATCAATTGAAGCCGGTTGGATATGGCAAATCATTGCCATCTGCAACGGAGAACCTGTCCACCGTCAGTTGCTCTGCAGCGCTTGACCAAAAACCGCTCAAATGCCAAATCAATCTTTTTGCGAGGGCATCATTAGTGAGTACTAAAGCTCATATACCTGAACTCGACTCACTTCGCGCGCTTGCTGTAGGTCTTGTATTCGTGCAGCATTGGAACGTTTTTGGACTTGAGCATCTATATACCGGAGGATGGGGCGTACGTATCTTTTTTGTCCTGTCCGGCTTTCTTATAACCGGAATATTGCTTAAGAGCCGCGAAGCCATTGAGCGCGGAGAGCCGATTCAGCAAGAGCTCAAGACCTTCTATATCCGCCGAACGCTTAGAATTTTCCCCGTTTACTATCTCGTCCTTGCGTTGGTGAGCTTGCTGGCGCTTCCAGGCATTCGCGAAGTGCTACATTGGCATGTGCTTTATGGTTCAAACATTCTTTATGCCATGCGTGGCTGGCCCCAGACGGGAGCGCATCTATGGTCGTTAGCGGTTGAGGAGCAATTTTATCTCGTCTGGCCGCTAACCATGTTTCTCCTCCCGCGTCGCTTGATACCGGTGACCATAGCCCTCCTGATCGCCTTTGCTCCGATTTTTAGGTACGTCGTACGAGCGAGTGGAGGGGGCCATATTGCGGCTATGGCGCTGACGCCTGGATGCCTTGACGCATTGGGCATGGGAGCGCTGCTCGCTTTCGCCCTGCATACAAACATCAATACGTCTAAATGGTCCCTACCGCTGTTAGTAGCCAGCCTCCCACTCGTCAAAATCGACCTGGAATTAGCAACCGCTCTGTTCGGAGCGGGAATTATAAATCTCGTCGTGACCAACAGCGGTTCAAAGGCTACCGGGATTTTGAGACTGAAGCCTCTACGCTACCTCGGAACAATCTCCTACGGCTTGTATCTCTATCATCTTTTTATCTATCAAGTGCTCGCCCAATGGGTACCGGCTTTTCCCGGAAAACTGATATTGTACGCAGGTGCTACGATAGCGATCTCGGCCCTGTCTTGGGAGATATTCGAAAAACCGATACTTCAGCTAAAAAATCGGTTTTCATATCGGCGTGCTTATGCTTGAGGAAGGACTTTAAAAATCCCTAGGCATCACGGAACCCGGTCAGATTGACACGAACACGCTTAGGGATAGCCGGATTTATTTCGCTGGAGCGTTCTCCTCGATTGGCGAGTTTTAAACGACCTTAGAAATCAGATTGATCTGGGCCTTGAGGCATTCTCCCAAGGAATAATGCTCCTTAACAGTTGCGCTCGCGAGGCGACGATGCCGAACATAGGCGTCCGGCCTGTTCAAAACCTCGCAAACTTGATCGGCGAGAGCGCCGTGATCGAAGAAATCGGTCAGCAGCCCATTGCGATCATGCTCGATAACTTCACGAACTGGTGCGGTATCGGACGCAATCACCAACGCACCGCATGCCATCGCCTCAAGGCAGGACCAACTCAGCACGAACGGGTAGGTGAGGTAGACGTGCGCGCGCGAGGCGCGCAGCAGCTTGAGATAATTGCCATAAGGCAGCTTGCCGGTAAAGTGCACCCGCGAGATGTCGATTTCCACTTCAGCGAGCATGGCTTCGCGCCAGTTGGCGTGGTGCTTTGGCTTCGAGCCGTAGCTCACCTCGTCACCGCCGACGATCACAATATGCGCATTGGGCCGGCGCTTCAGTATCTCGGGCAAAGCACGCATGAATGTTCTGAACCCGCGATAGGGCTCGAGATTGCGCGCGACATAGGTGAGGATTTCATCACCGCGCTCGATCACCATCCCGTCAGGTAGGGTAAGCCTGGCATCGCCGTCCGGCCTCACGATGGACGTGTCGATGCCATCGAAAATGACCTCGATTTTGTCGTGGAACGCTGCCGGGTGCGCGCTTTTTTGCCAATGAGTCGGACTGATCCCGATGTCGCAAGCCTCCAAGCTCAGTAGCAGATGCGAGCTTCGGGACCGCGCGCGGCACAATGTATCGATATCGACCGGATCTTCAGGATCGAACCCGACATCCAAGCCTTGCCCGCGGTAGAAGAATTCGCAGTAGCTGATAAGCGGCACGTCAGGCAGCGCATCCTTGACGAACAAAAGCTCGCCCCAGCCGGGGTGGCCTATGACAAGGTTTGGCTTGAACCCATTCTGCATCAACCCGTGGATCGCGCGCACCACTTGCTGGCCATGCAGCACGGCACTTTCCTGAAGCCGCAAATAAGGATGGCTGTGTGGCCTGACCTCTCGGGGCGCCTTGTAGGTGGCCCGAGCCACACCCGGCAGCGTTACATCGTCCCGCTTCGTGAGAAACACGACCTTGTTGTCAGGGCTACGGGCAAGTGCCGGCGCCAGATGCTTATATTGCCCCGGCATGTTTTGATGAATGAAGAGGATGTTCATGAGGGGATGAACGTGCCGGGCGATCTGCCCGGCACGCCCTGATCATCAATAGCGATGGTGATAATCGGCAGCGACAAGAGGCTCCTTGTCGAGCAGCATGTTGTGCTTGGCAGGCATGATCTCATCACTGCCCATCGCCTTGAACGATGCGATTGCCTCAGCAAAGCGGCTGGCCGCGACGGCAGGGACATAGCGGCTCTTGTAGCGGGTGGGATTGGAGTAATTGAGAGCAACGTCGTCAAGGGCGCTCTCCCTACCATCCGTGCGGGTAAAGCTACCGGTATTGATCACGAGATTATCGTCCCAGCCCCAGCTGCGGTTAACGGCGGTGCCGCCCAGATTGATCGAAGCGATGCCGGCTTGTGCCAGCGTCATCAGCTCGCCTTTGTCGCTCACGCCGTTGCCATTGCGATCACGCCACACGCTGAACTTGGCGAACGCATCGTCATCGGCCGAGAAGATCCCATCATGATTGCTGTCGAACGCCGACAGGCCATCGAGGTCCGATTTGGCGCCCTGCTTGTCATTGACGAAGCTGAGTTCGTTATAGCCCTCAATTTTGCCGTCACCATTGCGGTCGAATGCCAACATGCCATCGTCCTTTCCGACCCAACCAGTCTGGTCGCGCTTGCCATCACCGTCCCAATCGAAGCGCGCCTTCGATTTCTTACGGTCAATCAGTTCAACTCCATCCCCGTCGAGATCGAGCGCAATCGGCGTAGCCAGTGCAACCTGGACACCACCTTTGAACTCGGCCTTTTCGGTCGCGACCAGCGTATCCGTACCATCGTTACCGTCGGTCGTTGGCTGGTTGTCGACCACCGTGGTCGTGCCGTTCACCGTGGTCAGCGTGTAGCTGGCCTGGAGCCCGGCGAAAACCGCCACGTCGGCCGTGCCTACGCCGCCATCGATAGTGTCGTTGCCGGCACCGCCCGTGATGCGATCATCTCCACCACCACCAGAAAGGGAATTGTTTCCACTCGTGCCTGTAATCGTATCCGCCCCGCTGCCGCCGATCACATTTTCCATGTTGCTGATCGTGTCAGTCTCCGTGCCTGACGTTCCCTGCGCCGAGGCTGCCGAGAGGTTGATCGTCCAAGCCGCCGTTGCGTAAGCGTAACTCACGGTGTCGGTTCCGCTGCTTCCGTTTAGCGTATCGTTGCCGGCATTGCCGACAAGGATATCGTCACCATTGTCACCAGCGATGCTGTCATTGCCGGCCCCGCCATCGAGACTATCGCTGTCAGAACCACCGAATATGGTATCAGCGCCAGTGCTTCCTAGGATCGTGTCGTTGCCAACGTCACCGAAAATTGCGGTAATTCCTGTTATCGTAACGGCGGTGAAATCGAAGAAATTATTCCCGCTAGAGCCCAAAATCGAAACGTTGGAAAAGCCGCCATTGCTGATCGTTTCGACATTGGTCAGCGATGACAAGCCTATCGTCGTGGAATTAGTGGTCGCTACGATCGTATCAGTTCCGGCCCCTCCGTCGACATCGTCAAAGCCATTGGGATTATAATCGTAGCGGAAAGTATCGTTACCACCGCCGCCTGCCAGGCTATCATTGTCGGCCATACCGACGATGGTATCGTTTCCGGTTGAGCCTATGATGGTATCGTTGCCGGACCCACCTTCAATCTTTGTTATCCCGGTCAGCGTTGCATTCGTGAAATCGAAACTATCAGCATTATTCGTGCCGCCAATGCTAACGTTGGAGAAGCCACCGCTGCTAAACGCTTCGATATTGGCAAATGAGGTCATCGAGATCTTGGTGGTGCCCTGAGTGGCAATGACGGTGTCGGTGCCAGTTCCTCCGTCTATGATATCATTACCGCTAGATGAGGCGGTGTATTGGAAGGTATCGTTGCCATCACCACCTTGCAGATTATCATCGTCGCCATTTCCAGCGATCGTATCATTCCCGGCCGAGCCTATGATGGTATCGTTGCCCCATCCGCCGCTGATCTTGGTAATGCCGGTAAGTACCGTAGCGGAAAAATCGAGATAGTCATCTGCATTGGAACCCCAGATAGTGACATTGCTGAAGCCACCGGATGAAATGGTTTCTATGCCTGCCACAGAAGTAAGACCTATTTGGGTACCTGTAGCTGTCGCAGCAATCGTGTCATTACCTGAGCCGCCGTCAATGGCATCAAAGCCGTCGGTCGTTCCACCGATACGAAATAGATCATTGCCCAATCCGCCCTGAAGAAGATCGTCGCCAATGCCACCAATGATGGTGTCACTTCCGGCGGAGCCGATAAGAGTATCGTTGCCCTGGTCTCCATCAATCTTTGTGATTGCGACGAGCGTTGTGTTGGAGAAATCGAGGCGGTCGGCGTTTACCGTCGCCAATATGGATACGCCTGTAAAGCTGCCGCCGGTGATGGTCTCGACGCCCGTTATCGAGGAAAGCCCGATTGTCGTGGAATTTGCCAACGCGGCGATAGTATCGGTGCCTGCTCCTCCGTCGACCACGTCAAAACCATTCGACGTGCCGGTATATTGGAAGGTATCGTTTCCGCCTGCACCTTGAAGGCTATCATCGCCTCCGGAGCCGAGTATCGTGTCCGCACCGACTGAGCCTAGAACAGTGTCGTTCCCCGCTCCTCCATCGATCTTAGTGATCGCCGTTAAGGTCGCACCCGTAAAGTCAAGGCTGTCCGCATTGGCCGACCCTGTGATCGAGACGCCGGTAAAGGCACCGCCGCTGATCGCCTCCACGCCGGTCACGGACGTGAGACCGATCGTAGTGGAATTTGCCAGCGCCAAGATTGTGTCCGTGCCCGACCCTCCATCAACCGCGTCAAAGCCGTTCGACGAGCCAGTATATTGGAAACTGTCGTTGCCGCCGCCGCCTGTGAGGGAGTCATCACCGCCCGAACCAAGGATCGTATCTGCTCCCGCCGAACCCAGGACGGTGTCGTTTCCAGCACCGCCATCGATCTTGGTGATGCTCGTCAGAGTTGTGCCAGAGAAATCAAGTGCATCGGCATTGCTCGTGCCCGCAATTGATACTCCGCTGAAGCCGTTGGCCGTGATATTTTCAATGCCGACAATGCCACTCAGTTTGATGCTTGTGTTGGCAGCCGTCGCCAGAATTGTATCGCTTCCACTTCCGCCGTCGACGCTATCATTGCCATCGCCAGTTCCGCCGACGTTGAACATGTCGTCGCCTGCACCGCCCAACAGCGTATCGTCGCCTGCGGAACCGGTCAGGATGTCGTTGCCATCGTCGCCCGACAGGCTGTCATTGTCGGCGCCTCCGACCAGCGCATCGTTGCCATCGCCTCCGGAAAGGATATCAGCCTGCGCATCGCCTGTAATGCTGTCGTTACCGGCCCCGCCGCTCAAGCTGTCTAGACCGTCGCCTCCCCAGATCGTATCGTTCCCGGCTGAGCCGATCACGGTGTCATCGCCTTGGTACGCGTCGATCCGCGTGATGCCGGTTAGCGTGACGCCACTGAAGTCCCAAGCCTTTCCTTCCCAGGAACCCAGCACGTAGACGCCGCTATAGCCGCCTGAGCTAATCGCCTCGATATTGCTGAAGCTATCGATCGTGATTGCCGTGTTGTTGGCTTCGGCCGCGAGTGTATCGCTGCCACTTCCACCATCTACTTCATCGGAGCCCGAGGCGTTTCCGCTGTAGAGGAAGACATCGTTCCCTGCTCCGCCCGAAAGAGTATCCGAGCCATCACCGCCGACGATCGTATCGTCGCCTGCCGAACCGATCACGGTGTCCAGGCCCTGATAAGCATCGATCCGTGTAATGCCCGTCAACGTGACGTTGCTGAAATCCCACGCCAAATCTTCCCACGCCCCCAATATGGAGACGTTTGAATGTCCGCCCGCGCTGATCGCTTCGATACCGTCGAAAGTGTAGATGGTCATCACGGTGTTGTCGGCACCGGCCAAGATCGTGTCATTGCCAGTTCCGCCGTGGATTTCATCGGAGTCGGTAACCGTACCGCTATAGAGGATAGTATCGTTTCCGGCTTCGCCCGAGAGCACGTCGAAGCCGTCGCCTCCGACGAGGGTGTCGTTACCACCGCCGGCTGAGATCGTGTCGTTGCCCTGCAAGCCGTAAATGATATCCATGCTTGGGGTCCCATCGAGCACATCGCTGTCCCAAGTGCCGGTGATCATATTGGGCTGATTTTGGGTGACACTGATCGTGAAGGACTGGCTACTTGAGAGATTGCCGTCCGACGCGGTAACCTGGATGTCGTGAGATGTCGCCGCGCCGTAATTGAGCAGGGTGCCATTAGCTACTGAGACCACGCCTGTAGTTGCGTCGATAGCGAAGCGCCCGCCAGCGTTGTTCGTCAGCGAGTAGGTAATGGGTCCGCCGGCAGGATCATTTGCTTGGGCAGTGATGCCAACCAAAGTGCCGGTTGCAGCACCTTCATCCACGCCATTGGCGACCGGATTGGCATCGATAATTGAACCCGGAGGAGCGTTCGTGACGTGGACCGTCAGCGCCTGCTGATAATGGTCCGTTCCGTCGGAGATTTGCACATTGATGGAATGCGAGGATGCCGTTTCGAAATTCACCGAGCCCGTAGCACTGAGGCTCAGAACACCGGTGTTGCTGTCAATTACAAATCGACCGCCCGCATCGTCGGTCAATGAGAAGGTGATGCTCGATACGCCGTCCAACTGCGGGGAAGCGACGACCGTGCCCACTTCTGTACCGGCCGCCACACCTTCCACAATTTGGTCGCTATCTAGCCAGAGTTCGGCAGAAGCGATTTGGATGGAGACCGTTGCCAGCGAATAAGCGCCATGGCCATCCGCAACACGCACGACTGCGCTGTCCGAACCCGCTGCTCCCAATAAAGGCGCGAAGCTTAAAGCGCCTGTAGCCGCATTCACAGACAGCGCGCCTTTGGTCGCCTGGTGCTCAAGTGTATATTGCAGAACATCATTGTCGACATCAGACGCCGTTATCTGGCCATTTACGGGATCGCCCGCCCTGGCCGAAAGGTTCACATTGCTCACAATGGGCGCGTCATTGGTCGGATCAATGGTCAACGTGAAGAAATCGGAGGCGGTCAACACGCCGTCGCTGGCGACGATTTCTATGTTGAATGATCCGTTGAAATTTGCGGGCGGGCTGCCGGTGAGATGCGTTCCGTCGAAGCTCAACCATTGAGGGAGCACAGCCCCGTTCGCCAGTCGTGCAGACAGGGTCAGAGCATCGCCATCACGATCCGTGAAATGGTTCACGTCGATGGTGAAGGACAGACCACTATCCTCTTGGCTGCTGAGATCCGGCAAGCTGGATACCAGCTCCGGCGCATCGTTGACCGGCGATATTGAGATAAGGATCTGGCGTGTTGTCTCCGCAGCGCCATCGGACGCATAGAGTTCGACGGCGACCTGACCATTGAAGTCGGCCGGAGGCGTGCCCGTGAAGGTACGCGTGGCACGGTCATAGGAAAGCCAGCTTGGCAGGGCCCCGCCCCCTAGAGATCTTGCTTCGGTGAGCAGCACATCCCCATCCACGTCAGAAAACACGTCCGCTGGAAGTGCAGCAGTAAAGGGTTGATCTTCCTTTCCAGTCAAAATTGGAACAACGGCGATGACGGGTGCATCGTTGATGCCCGCTATCGCAACATTCACGCGGGCACTGGATGTAGCGCCGGTGGAGTCCTCGATCCGGTAATCAAACCAAGCATTTCCATTGAAATTGGCGTCCGGCGTGATGATGAGCTGTCCGATGCCATTGTCGGCAACGGTTACGCCATGCGACTCTACGATGCTCTCGAACGTGATCGCCTGACGATCGGCGTCAGTATCATTAGCAAGCAGCTGGGACGCAAAAATCGTAAGCGGCGTATCCTCGACCATGGTCAGCGCATCGGCCACAGCGATCGGATTATCCGCCACGGGAAGAACGTCTAGCGAAATGCTTCCGTGGACCGCGAAACCGCTTTCGTTGGTGATCGAATAATCGAGTGTGACCTCTCCGAAATAGTTTGCCGCTGGTGTGAACCGGTAAAAGCCATTTTCAAGCGGAGTCACCCCTTCGCCATACACACCGAGGAACGTCAGCGTGCTGCCTTCGGGTATATGGTCATTTGCAGTCAGAACCGCCGGGTCGATATCGATGTAGCTGTCTTCGAGCATTTCGAAGCCCGCGTCGGAGACGGCGATCGGCACCGTGAAGTCCGGCATGATCGTCAGGTTCACATAGCCGACACTGGTCGCCCCATGCACGTCGGTGACACGATAATGGAAACCAGCATCACCATAGTAACCCGCCTGCGGGGTAAACACAGCGTGGCCACCGACAAGAGCCACATCACCTTGGTCGCCGTCAAAGACTTCGACAAGATCAAACGCATCGCCCTCAACGTCTCTGTCATTCGTCAGGAGATTGCCGAGTGCAATCGTGAGGGACGTATCCTGCGTCCCAACGAAGATTCCATCGGGATTATTGCCCGTGCCGATGCCATCCGGGTTGGCAATCGGCGCGTCATTAACCGCGGCGACGTCGAAGGTGATCGAGCCGGTTTTGCTGAGGCGCCCGTCGCTGATCACATAGGAGAAGCTGACCGGACCATTGACATTCTCGTCAGGGACGAACTGGAACCGACCGTTGGGCAGTTCAACGATACGGCCGTCCGGATTGGATCTCGACAAGGACACGAAATGGATGGGGTCTCCATCCGGGTCGCTATCATTGGCGAGCAAATCAGCCGCAGTGAACTCAAAGGGCTCGTCTTCAGTCGTAGCGAAAATGTCCAGGGCCGCCACGGGCGTCTGATTTGTAGACTGCACGTTGACGCGAACGGTGCCAACGCTCGTGCCGTTTACCCCGTCTGTCACAAGATATTCGAACTGCGCTTGCCCAGAGAAATTGCCATCGGGCGTAAACAGGATGTGGGTACCGTCGAACGTCACCGCACCATGGGTGGCGTTCTGTACGCCAACAAAGCTGATCGGATCCCCGTCGATATCGCTGTCGTTCGCAAGCAAGACGGACGGCAAAATCTGCAGCGGCGTATCTTCGAGCCCGTTGACGGTGTCCATAGCGGCAACCGGCGGATCGAAGAGCGAGGTGACATGAACGTCCACCCGTCCCGTCGTGGTGCCTTGCCGATCATCGGTAATCGTATAGGAGAAGCCGTCATCTCCGGCATATGAGCCATTGGGCGTATAGGTAAGCGTCGCACCCACATTGCCGTTGAAAACATGGTGTAGGTTGGCGGTGCTAGTCGAACCGTTAACATTCTTGGCGACGACGATGTCATAGGTTGCGGACAGATCAAAGGGCACGGTAGCCGTAATCATGCCCGAGGCGCTGTCGATGGTCATCCATGTCGGCAAGGCCGAGCCGTTAGCAAGCGTCGCGGACCATATACCTGCTCCGCCCAGCAATTCGGCTGGCGCAGCGAGTTGCACGATCGCCAAATTGACGACGGCGGCGCCGTTAGTCGGGAGACCGATCGCGACAATTCGCATCGGATCGCCGTCATCGTCTCTGTCATTTTTGAGCAGATCTGTGAGCGCGATGGTGACTGATCCGTCTTCGACAGTAGCAAGCTGATCGCGGATTGCGTCTGGCCGCTCGGCGGCTGGGTTTACATTGTAGACGATGATAGCCGGCTTAGTCGACACCCCGCCTTTTTCATCGGTTGCGTCATAGGTCAGCGCGATCGACCCATTAAAATCTTCCGGAGCGGTGAGATTGATGCGTTCCCGCGTGGCGGCGCTCGAAAGGGCGCTATTTTCCTTAACGGTAAAGCTCTCGTCTACGACGACATCGCTGATGATCGACATGGTCGGCATAGCACCACCGCCCACAACATCGAGCCGCGTGGCTACTGCACCAACATAGTTGGACGGCGGCGTTCCGGAAAAACGGAGCTCTGCTTCGTCGAAAGTCAGCCACTGGGGCAGCGGCGCATGGCTTTCTCGCGCAGCGCTGATGCTGGCGGCGTTGCTCAAATCAACCGCAAACAGTCCCTGAGCTGCGTAGAAGGCATTGTTCTGCAAGACCGCGTTAATTGCCGGATCAAGCGGGCCGTGCGGATCGATCGAAAATTCCAATGTGAAGCCGCGGTCGGTCGATGCATAAACATCTTCGGCCATCTGATGCGGCGCTGGTTGGAAGGTAATCTGAAGTCGAACCGGTTGGGCATCGGCATCAGGCGCAAAGCCCGTCAGGCCGACGGTCATCGTCGCGGGATCGAACGTCATCCAATCGGGAAGCGGCTTTCCTCCCGCCAGGGCCGCCGAGAAGCTGCCATTCCCGATGTCGAACAGCGCGATGTTGCTGTCATATACGACGCCCGATTGCAGCGCCTGGGTCTGGGTCGGATCGATGGTCAAATGATCGGTGAATATCGATGGGGTTGAGATGCCCTGTGGCTGATAGGCGAATTGAAGAGCGACATCGAATGCCTCTGTCACGCCCTGAGGGGGCGTGCCGGTGAAGCGAAGCGTGGCCGGATCGAATGTTAGCCAGGATGGCAACGCACCGCCTTCTCCCAGGGATGCCGTAACAGTCACCCCACTTCCGAGCGAGCTTGCCCCGAACTCCAAATCCGACGCAAAGCTTTGCCGGACAGTATAATTGTCCATTACGGCATCATATTTCGAGATTCCGCTCGGCAGCGAAGATGGCGAGAGCTCGAAGCGATGGACGTAGGTCGCGCCATTGGTAGGATCGCTCACAAATATGGCGACGTTGACAGGCGCCGTCTGTCCGCTGGGGGCTGTGCCGGAAAAGCGCATGGTGACGGGATTGAAATTCAACCAGCTCGGCAAGGCCTCATTGTTCGCAAGCTTTGCGATCACGCTATAGTTGGCAGCGAGATATGTCGTATCGAGCTGGCCCAAGAGCGTAGCACGCTTGAAGAAGAGCACGTCGCCGTCGGGATCGCTGTCATTGCCGAAGGCTTCCGCGGGAATGACGTAGAGAGGCGTGTCTTCAAGTCCGGCGACTACGTCGTTGTTGAGGATCGGACCCTCATTGCGTGGCATGACAGTGATTGACACATAGGCCGACGAAGTGCCGCCCCGCCCGTCGCTGATATAATATTGGAATCCCGCCGATCCGTTATAATCCGAACGCGGCCTGAACTCGATCATGCCAGCATCGTTAATCCTAACCTTGCCGTTATCCGGGAACAGCTCGACACCCGTTAGCTGGATGACGTCGCCATTCTCATCGCTATCATTGGCGAGCAGCGTAGCTGGATCAATGACCAGCAGCTGGTCTTCGAGCGTCCGCAGACCGAAGTCATTACGTGCTATCGGCGCGTCGTTGAGCGGGCGCACTTTCAGCTTGTAATAAAGCGTGGCCGCAGCTCCGCGGTCGTCAATGACGTCGAAGGCGATCGCGGCATCGCCAAGCGCGTCCGGCGTGTAGGCGACGGTCTGCGTCATGGCGTCGTAAACCGCCGTGCCATTGTCAGTCGCTTCTCCGTCAGCGGCATAATGTAACCCGACGAAGCTGTAGCCGTCCTGCTCGACATCGTAGACGTGGGCCATCAGCTCAGCGACGGTGATCGTCGTTGTCGTCTCTAGACGAACCGATTGTTTCTGATCACCCAGCCGCGGCGCGTCATTGACCGGCGCGATATAGAGTTCGACATGCCCTCGGGTGGTTGAAACCGCGCCATTGCTATCAGCGATGGTATAGGCAAAGCCGGCAAAGCCAAAATAATCCGGCCGCAGAGCAAATTCTATATATTGGCCATCCAGCTTCCAGGCAACGTTTGTGGCCACACCAACGTAGTCACTCTTGCTATAAGGCGCGAGCGGCTCGCCTGCCTCATTGGTCAAAGGTTCTAGTCCAACGATGTGAAGCTGTTCAAATTCGTTATCACCGTCCACGTCATAGTCGTTTGCCAGCAGATTGCTGATGCGAACCCGCAAAATCTGGTCTTCGACTGCGTAGATCAGGTCGTCATCGACCGGAACCGGCGGATCGTTGACTGGTGACAGGTTGACCTCGACCCTAGCGGTCGATTCACGTCCATATTGGTCCCCCACCGTATAATCGAAGAATGCATCGCCGAAATGATTGGGAGCACCCCGGAACTCGATCATCCCGTCGGGCCGCAGCGTGACGCTGCCGAAGCGCGCATTCTGGACGGAGAGAAGGGTGATGCCGTCGAGGCCCTCGGTGGCATCATTCTGGATCAGCGTTGCCGGATCGATGACGATAACTTCATCCTCCACGCCTAGATGGTAGATGTCGTCGGCTGCATTGAATCGGCCAAGCCGGATGAGCGTTTCCATCCGATCCCGGTCCCAAACCACGCCGTTCGCGAACTGGATTTCCTCAAGGCCCGTTTCCTTACCCAGGAAATGGTCCTTCACGCGCACGGTATCGATCAGGAAGCCGTCATCGCGCTCAAGCTCGATGAAAAGGTCATCACCATCGCGCAGCAGTGACACGTCTTTGGGTAAGATACCGTCTTTCAGGACAAGCTTGTCTAGATCGGCGAGGTCGCCGATGTCGGTGATGACATCCTCGCCGCTGTCAAAGCCGAACAGATAGCTGTCCGAGCCTTGCTTCCCGCGCAAATCGTCGTCGCCAAAGCCGCCATCGATCATGTCATCGGCGGTGCTGCCAACGATGGTATCGGCAAAGGTCGATCCCAGAACCTTTTCAATGCTGGTCAAAACATCGCCTGATGCCTCACCCGCAAGCCCTTGCCCGAGCGAGAGATCGACCGAAATAGCCGCGTCAGCGGTCGAATAATCCGCCGTGTCGAAACCGCCACGACCATCGATGATATCCGCGCCAAGTCCGCCGCGGAGCCGGTTGTCGCCCGCATCGCCGCGCAGCACGTCATTATGATACGAGCCCTGGATGATTTCGATACCGGACAAAATATCGCCTTCGGCGTCGCCGCTGTTGCTCGTCCCGTTGGCAAGGTCGATCGTCAACCCTTCAGCCGAGAGGCTGTAATCGGCAACGTCGATACCATCGCCACCGATCAATATGTCCGCACCGCGCCCGCCGCTCAGCGTGTCGTTGCCTGCACCGCCGTCAAGCGTATCATCGCCGCGGCCACCCTCCAGCCTGTTGTCGGCTCCGTCGCCGATGAGCGTATCGGCGACGTCGGTACCGATCACATTCTCAATGGACAGCAGCGTATCGCCTTCGGCATCACCGCCCGAAGCCGTATGGTCAATCAGCGATATCGAAACCCCGACCTGACTGACGCTGTCGACCGGCGCATAACTGGCCGTATCGGATCCGTCGCCACCATCAAGAACATCGCCGCCGGCACCGCCGACAAGGACGTCATCACCAAGGCCGCCGACAAGGGTGTCAATTCCACCGCGTCCTTCAAGGACGTCGCTGCCACCTAGTCCCTCCAGCCGATTTCCTGCGGCATCACCGCCCAGTTCGTCAGTGAACTCAGTACCCGACAGTGCTTCAATGCCGATGTAGGTATCGCCTTGTGCGAAGCCGCCCTGGCCCACGCGGGTTTCCAGATCGGCATGCACGCCCGTATTCGACCCTGTGAAGACAACGGTATCGAAACCAGCGCCGCCGGTAATGAGGTCTGCGCCATCACCTGCATCGATGATGTCGTCCCCCGCACCGGCATCGATCACATCGTCGCCAGCATTGGCGTCGATGCTGTCATTGCCGTCTTTGGCCAGGATGAAATCGTCGCTCGTGAAGGTTCTGATCGTGTCCGCCGTTGCACCGCCTTCAATATAATCGATAAGCGCACTGCCTTTGAGCAGACCAGCATAAAAATCAGCGACCGTAGCCTGGATGAAGCCAACATCCTGCGCACCTTGCGCGTCGGCAATACGATACTCGATAGTGACATTGCCGGTAAATCCGTCGGCGAAGTGAGCGGCGATGAACTTCTCGCCGCGGAATTCGATGACCTCGAACGTACCCACGCTGATCCGGTTTCCGAGTGCGAGCTGGTTCGTATCGAGCACGGCATCGACCCCCACGAAGGTGGGACGCGCGCGATTTGGATCGTCCAGGTCATCATCGATGATCCCGTCGCCATTGTGATCGGCCTGCTCAACATCGAAATCGTTGAACATCACATCCGAGGCCCGCACAACCAGCGGTATGCCAAGTGGCGTTACGAAGCCCTCGTCATCAACAACCGTTGGATCGTCATTCGAAGGGATGATGACGAGATTGACCAGCCCTTGCGCCGGGCCATCGCGATTGTCGGTAATGTTGTAAAGAAAGCTTGATGATGCCGTAGCATCGGGCCGGGGCGTGAAGAGAATATTGCCGTCAGCATCATATTCGAGTGTGCCATTCAGCCCGCTTCCTGACTGCCAGCCTAGAAATTCGATCGGATCACGGTCAATATCCGTGTCGTTTGCCAGCAGGGTCGCAATGGGAATGACAGTCGGGACGTCTTCATTGACGTAAATCGTATCAGTCACAGCAACAGGCGGTCCATCACCGACATTCTCAAACCAGAGCGTGACGGTGGCCCCGTTTACGGCGCCCTCCGGGTCGGAGGCGGTGTAAGCAAAGGTTGCCTCACCCCAATAATCCGGATCGGGCGTGAAAATGATCGTGCCGTGATCCGTAATTTCGATATCACCGTGCACGGCATCCCGCGCTTGGTCGAAGCTCAGCTGAAAACCTTCGACATCGTAGTCGTTCTTCAAAAGCTCCGATATGGGAATTTCAATTGATTGGTCTTCAAAGCCTTTGAGGACCAGCAAGTCCGTATTGTTATAATGATCGTTGTTGACGACTGGTCGATCGTTCACCGGCGCATAAGCAATCGTCGCGCGCGCCCAGCTGAAGCCGCTATGATCATCGGTGATCTGATATTCAAACCAGGCATCGCCATTGAAATTAGCGCCCGGCTCGAACAAGACCGTATTGTTCTCAAGGAGTTGAGCCTGCCCGCCATGGCTATTGCGGACTGCGGTGATGCGTAGCGCCTCCCCATCATGTTCAACATCATTGGCAAGGAGACGCTCGGCGCTGATGACGATTGGATTATCTTCATAGATGGGCTCGCCAGCCTGCGTGGTCTCAAAACGGTCGTCATGTGCTTCCGGCGGATCATTCACCGCGGTGACAGTGATGTTCACGCGGCCAGTTGCGGTCGCTCCAGACGGATCCGCCACCACATATTCGAAATAGCTGCTCCCCCAGAAATAATCCCGCGGCCGAACCTCGATTGCTCCATTCGCGGTTAGCGAGACCTGGACGTTGGCGGTCGATACCAGCGACTGAAGGACGAGCGGATTGCCGTCGACGTCGCTATCGTTCGCAAGCAAGGCCTGCGGATTGATCAGGATGGGGCTGCCCTCAGAGGTCACAAACCCGTTATCGGTGCCTGCGCTTGGCGCATCGTTGACGGGAGAAACATCAACGAACACCTTTGCTTGGCTAATGCCGCCCTCCGGCGTGTTAGCGACATAGCTAAATTCTGCCCGGCCATTGAAGTTGGCCGCCGGCGTGAAGGAGATATTGCCGTCGCTGGAAAGTGCTACGGTCCCGTGCACGGCGCCAAAAACCTGGCTGATCGTCATCCGATCGCCGTCGAGATCGTTCGACAGCAGCCGCTCGGCGCGAATATTGAGGACCGTGTCTTCGACTGCGGTGAAGCCGCTGTCGTCTCGCGCCGTCGCGACTGGCCTGATCCTTACTTCGATATCAGCCTGCGCAAACCCATTACGCCCGTCAGAGACGGTGTAACGGAGTGTGGCCGGACCATAATAGCCGTCGGTCGCCGTGAAGTTGATGCCGCCTTGCGAATTGACCGTGGCGATCCCGTGTTCACCTGCATCCACTGAGACAATGTGCAACGTGTCTTCGTCAGCGTCGAAATCATTGCGCAGCAGATCGATTGCCTTGATTGTCAGCGGTTGGCCGGTGATGACACTGAAATAGCCGTCGTCCGTGGCCACCGGGGTGCGGTTGTCGAGCAGCAGTTGGACCGTCTCCTTGGTCCAGGTCACGCCATCGGCGAAGCTATAGCTCTCTATGCCCTTGCGATCGGCCGCCAACGCGCTGATGACGGTGACGCTATCGTTCGCCGATGATTGGAAGTGGAAAACGACCGAGTCCGAGCGTTGTCCAAGCCGCGTGACGGATGTTTCGGTCGAGACGAAATCGGTGAATTGGATCGTATCGTTTGCGGACGTGGACGTCGAGCTATCCTCGACCGTATCATCACCATCTCCAGCGCCAAAAATGTAGCTGTCTGAGCCTGCCGCGCCCAAGAGCAGATCGTTTCCAGCCTTTGCCAGGAAGGTGTCGTTTCCGCTAAAACCCTGGACCGTATCGTTACCATTGGTGTCGGTATCGGCCACAGCTCGGGCGCGCATCGCATCGCGGTCCCAAATCGAGCCGTCCGCGAACACGATCTTGAGGCTGTTCGAGCCACCATTCTCATCCGCAAGGGCATCGCTCAAGATCAGTCGATCATTGCCATCAGCGAAGCGGATGACGAAATCATTGCTATCGGGGCCACCACGAACGGCAAAGAGAATATCGGAGGCATTGTAGTCAGCCAGATGAATCTCGTCTTGGCCGGTCCCGAACGCGTCGATCCGATCATCACCGTCGCCGCTACGATAGAGGTATACGTCATTACCGGCATTGCCCGACAGGAGGTCGTTGCCAAGACCGCCCATGATGCTGTCATCGTCGGCGGTTCCGAAGATCACATCGTCGCCATCAGTCGCGCTGTCAGCCAGCATTTTCATGCGAATGGCAGCAACATCAAAACTGCTGCTATCGTCCGTCAGCAGGACCGTTTCGATACCCGACGAACCCATGAGGGCATTCGTCAGCACTATCTCATCGCTAGCGTCTGCAAATTTGATGATGACGTCATTGCTACCATTACCGGCACTAACGAACCGGATCTCCGATGCCGTATAACCGGTGATCTCCAACCGATCGCCGGTCGAACTGCTCTCATCGCGGATGATGTCACGGCCGTCACCGCGTTGATATCGATAGAGGTCATCGCCGCCATGTCCAATCAGGACGTCGCTGCCAAGGCCCCCGGCAAGTGTATTGGCGCCTTCATCGCCATAGATGACGTCATCGAAGTCGGTCGTCAGCCGCTGGAGGAGATCGGCATAGCTCCACTGCGTGCCATCGGCGAAGCGAACTTGCTCGATACGCCCGGAATCCATTCCGTGATCGATGGTGATGCGATTATCGCTATCCTTCAGGGCGAGGATCAGCTGGCTGCCATCACGGCTCTGCGTGACGAGAATGTCCGCAGGCCCAACGCCGGCACCGAATTCGATAGCATCAGCCGTGCCATCGCTATCAACGATAACATCCTGTCCATCGCCGCGGCTGAACAGATAAATGTCATTGCCAGCGCCACCTTCCAAATGATCGCTGCCAGCATTGCCTTGCAAACTATCATTGCCGCCCAAGCCGAAAATCGTGTCGTCACCGTTTGCGCCGGCAATCGCATCAGCGGCGCTGCTGCCGTAGATCATATCATCAGCAGCGGTGGGGGTTTGCGCCATCGCGATGAGGTCTGACGCAGTCCAGACCGTACCGTTCGCGAAGTTGACTTGCTGGATGCCCATTTCCTGGGTCGCGTTCGAGCCGAGATCGATGCGGTCACCGGTGCCGATAATCTCAAGCACGACGTTTCGATTGTTTCGAACCAATCGTACCTGGCTGGGTGTAATCCCCGCCCCAAAGGTCAGGCTGTTGCTACCAACATGATCGTCGATGACATCCTGGCCATCTCCGCTGTTGAAGACGTAGCGGTCGTCACCGATGCCGCCCGCCAGGTAATCGTCTCCTGTCCCGCCGATGAGCGTATCGGCATGGTCGCTGCCGGTTAGCGTGTCGTTACCGCCCAGGCCTTCAAGTGCATTTGCAAAGCTTGTGACGCGGAGCGCATCATCCCCGGGGCTTCCCAATATCGAGCGGGTAAGCACATCGGCCCAAGTCCAGCTGGTGCCGTCAGCAAAAGCGATTGCCTCAATCGATGTCGCACCGCCGACGGCAGCATCGATAAGACGGATGCGGCCGCCTCCATTGTCAACGCGCAGCTCGAGGTCATCGCCGAATTGAGCGATGCTGACATTTGTTTGAGCAATGCCCGCTGCAAACTCAATACGGTCTATCCCGCCGAGGTCAGTGACCGTGTCATCGCCATCGCCACGGGCGAAGTGGTAGACATCAGCGCCGCTTCCGCCCTGCAGGACATCATCGCCTTCGCCCCCTTCGAACACATCGGCATCGGAAGCCAAGCTCCCATCACCATAGCCGACGATGGTGTCGTCGCCGGTACCGCCAGCCATGATGTCGCTACCTGCACCGCCAATGATATGGTCGGCGCCTTCCTGACCTGCGATCAGGTCATTTCCAAAACCGCCATCGATGACGTCATTGTCGGCACCGCCGGCAAGCTTGTCATCGCCAGCATAGCCATTGATCGTATCAGCTCCGCCATTGCCAAAGATTCGATCGTTGAGCGGGCCCGCATTAAGGCTATTACCTATCTCATTGTCATTGATGCTAATTGAGTTATCAAATGCGATCGGTACTCCGTCGAAGTTAGCGGACGTGATGGCCGTAGCGGTAACATCGGCCAAACGCACGACAACCTCGTCGGGACCTGTGGTGCCCCGCAGCATAACAAGAGTGTCGTTACCCGATTGCGATAGCCAAATTCCGCCGCCTTCGAAGGGATTGGGATTGCTTGATAGCAAGCGAATAATGTCTCCGCCCGCGCCCGCCTGGAAGTCGGTGATAGTGTCGGCTACAATTGGAGATGTTCCGACACGCGTGGGCAGGAAGTAGAAGATATCCCGGCCTGCCCCGCCAGTGAGGATGTCCACCGCTCCGTCGCTGGAAAGATCGGCAAATTGGTCATTGCCGTCGCCGCCTACGAGAATATCGGCACCTTCGCCTCCGCGCAGATAATCTTCGCCCGCACCGCCCGTCAGGACGTCGTCCGACGCTTGGCCAACCAGCCACTTGCCGGTGATGGCGACCTCATCCACAAGACGCGAGCGGATGTCGGACAGGGAGAGAGTGACGCTATCGAGCACGATGTCGAAGGTCTCAATCGCATCGGCAATCCCGCTCGCCAAACCATGGCGCACGATGATGCGATCACCGCTATCCGCGAAGCGGACGATGAGATCATCTCCCAGCGCGCCGAATCGAATCTGCGACAGGGTATAGCCTTCAATCCGCAAAGTATCGTTGCTCGGGTCGCCCATATCCTCAATGGTGTCGACGCCATCTCCGGATGCAAAGACATAGGTGTCGGCTCCCGCACCACCCGTAAGCACATCGCCCCCGGGGCCTCCAGCAAGGCGGTCGGAGCCCGGTCCGCCATCGAGCGTGTCGTCTCCGGAATCGCCCGATATGACGTCGTCCCCGGCCAGCCCCGATAGTTTGTCATTGCCGCTCCGGCCACTTATCATATCGGCAGCGGCGGTTCCCGCGAGCGTATCGCCGCCAAGCGTTCCGATGAGCGTCCGGTTACGAAGGTCAGTGCTCGACCAAGTGGTGCCATCGGCGAAGACCACGCTCTCGATGCTGTTGGATGCCGACGATATAACGTTGAGGAGTTTCAGTTCCTCGCCCGTGTCGCGGATGCGCAGGATGAGGCTCGCCGTATCTGGCGCAATGACGTCGATGTCCCCAGGCAATACACCTGCGGTGATTTCCACCCGGTCGGTGCCTCCTGTGTCGGTGATACTGTCATTCCCGTCGCCGCGGCCCCAGCGATAGATGTCATTGCCCATACCGCCGAGAAGGCTGTCCGTTCCTACACCGCCGCCCAGAATATCCACGCCACTTGAACCAGTGAGGGTGTCGTCGCCAGCTTCGCCAAGGAGGGTGTCGGTACCGCCCGAAGCATAAAGCTGGTCGTTGCCCGCACCGCCCGCGAGCGTTTCACTGGGGGTGGTGCCAAGGATGATGTCGCTGCCGGGCGTTCCTGTTTGCCACCGCAACGCAATGTCGGCGAAGTTCCAGACGGTGCCATCAGCGAACGCAAAGCTCTCGATCGCCCGGCCGTCGACGAGCGACCCATTATTGATCGTCACTCGATCATCGCTGTTGCGGAAGGTGATGCGCAGTGTCGAAGAATCGCCCCCCAGCGCTACGGTCACGTCAGCAGCGCTAATGCCAGCACCGAATTCGAGACGATCAGTGCCGCCGGTATCCGTGATGGTGTCCTGCCCGTCCCCGGATGCAAAGCGATAAACATCGTTTCCGGCGGCGCCGGCCAGGCTATCATTCCCGGTGCCACCCGCCAGGATATCGTCGCCGCTCGATCCCGTTAGCGTGTCGTTGCCGCTGCCGCCTAGAAGAGTATCAACGCCACCTGAAGCGAAAAGCTGATCATCACCCGCCCCGCCAGTCAGCATTTCGCTCGGGCTTGTACCGACGATGATGTCATTGCCGCCCGTCGGCGTCTGCCAGCGGGTAATGAGATCGGAAAAAGTCCAGTGGGTGCCGTCTGCGAAGCCGATCGTTTCGATAGCGCCGGAGGTTAGCGAGCCATTGTTGATGGTGATCCGGTCGGCACCGTCCCCGATGGTGAGGCACAACGTCGAGCTGTTGCTGACGAGAGAGACGGCTACATCGGCTGCGCTGATGCCTACGCCGAACTCGATGCGATCAACACCAGACGTGTCGGTGATCGTGTCCTGCCCATCTCCTATTTCGAACTGATAGATGTCATCACCAGCGCCGCCGAACAGCGCATCCGCACCCCATCCCCCGTGGATGACAGCGTTGTTATTTCCTGCATTGATCGTATCGTCGCCGTCCCCGCCATACACATCGCCGAACCAGGAAAAGAGCGTGATGGTATCATTGCCGGCGCCGCCGTCGATAACGATGTTGTTAACGCTCACCCCAACGAAATTGAACGTGTTGGCCAAGGAAGATCCCAGGATGAGAACGTTGTCAAAACCGTTGGCGGAAAAGGATTCGATACCGGTAAAGGAGGTAAGGCCAATGACCGTGTTGTCCGCTTGAGCGAGGACGGTATCCGTCCCCGTTCCGCCGTCAAGCACGTCGAAAGACCCATCATCGCCAAGATAGGTGATGGTATCATTGCCGGCATTCGCTGATATGGCGTCGGCCGCCGCAGTGGCGGCAAGTACATCATTGCCCGTCGTCCCGGTGATTGGTGTTGTCACAGGAGGTGACGCGATCCGCGCGATCATGTCGGCATAGGTCTTCACCGTTCCATCGGCGAAGCGCAGCTCCTCGACCCGGTAATTGGCGTTGGTCTCGGCGGCAAGCCGTACCCCATCCGAGGTATCGGCGATATTAATATAAATATCGCTGCCCGATGCCGTGAAAATCAGTGAGTCCCAGCTGATCCCGGCGCCAAACTCGACCGCGTCATAGCCTCCCGAATAGAAATCCACATCGTCGCGGCGATCGACGATGAGGTCCTGCCCATCGCCTCGATTGAACACATAGACGTCATT